>Ga0222628_1000018_pt1 | contig 101986 bp, 118 predicted proteins | sample AntAcemetageno95_FD_179860 | JGI IMG/M metagenome (GOLD analysis project Ga0222628, IMG submission 179860) | Saline water microbial communities from Ace Lake, Antarctica - #95 | ecosystem: Environmental > Aquatic > Non-marine Saline and Alkaline > Saline | place: Antarctica: Ace Lake...
ATAAAAAGATATTTATAAACTTTACTTTATACTCTATATTAGGACATACTACCAAATAAATTTGATAGTATGTATGTTGCTTGGCTTCGCCCAAATTTTAATTTTTCTTTTCTTCCCACCCAAACGATACGAGAGATAAGCCCGCGTCCTTCGGACAAATAGCTTTTGTCTTCGACAAAATAGAAAAACTTCTTTTATCCGACCACAAAAAAACAAACACAAAATTAAAATTTCGCATAACCAAGGATAAAAGGCTTCGTCCAAAATTTTTCATTAATAGGTGAGTCCCTAATGCCTTCAGATAAATAATTTGGCTTCGCCGAGAATTTGTTTTAATTAATCGGTTTTGCAATTTTCCACATTTCATTAAATTTTTCTTTTAAACTCTTAGATAATTCCTTATCTATAATCTTAATCATTGCAAGAATTTTATCTTTGTCGATAGGGTCATTTACTCTTAGAATTGTTTTATCTGTATCAATCACAGTAAAAGGTTCGGGTGATAAATCTTTCAGAATTCTAATTTCAATATTTTCAAGTATTTTCTTAAAAATCTTCATTTTCTTAAAAATCTTCATTTGAGTTTGTGCAAACCCCTCCGGAAAAATTGCTTTGATCTTAACGCCCCTTTTTACAGCCATATTAATTTCTTTTATCATCTTTGGAAAATTCATTAATGCAGATTTTATTTGACCATTTTTATTAATAACGTAGGGAATCATACAAATTTCTTTCTTCGCGTCAGTAAAAACTTTACTCATAATCTCTTCAATTTCATTACCTATTGCAGTCACCCAAAAAGTTTTTTCTTTTGGACATTGAACAGTTAGGCTAGTTATTTCTTCCTCGATTTGAATTAAAGTTTTCTTTAAATTTTTTAATTCTTCTTCAGACTCTATAGTTTTTTTACTAAGAATATTCTGAAATGCCCTCTTGGGATTCCTTATTTTATACTTTTTAGGTCTTGTGTTTTGTACTTCAATTAATCCTTTTGCAGATAGGCTTCCAAGAGATTCATATATTTTCCCAAATGGGATATCTCCCTCTTTAGATATAATACTAGCCTCGACTACACCTTTTTTTAGTATAATTTCATAAGCCGTAGATTCATACTTATTTAGCTTTATGTCGCGAAGTAATTCTTTAATTTCCATTGTTTAAACTGTTTGCAAGTTTTATTTTGAGTATAATATTTAAATACTCTCTTTATTATATTTAATTACAATACAACTACTCGGTTGTTTTAATATATAAAACTTTGGTAATAAAAATGAAAAACAAAATGATAATGGTTGGAATCCTTGTGATTCTTGCAGGGGTGTTTCTTTCTTCAGGCGTTCATGCATTTGCAGATACCATGTGTGTAGATTTTCAAGTTACAGATATAAATCCTTCTTCTGTAGAAATAGGAGAAGAGGTTACTGTAGGAATTCAGCTAGACAACTGCGGAAGTGATTTACCTGAAAATGTTCATTTTGAAATAACAAGATTTAGCAATGATATAATTATAAGAGAGCCTTTAGTTGTTGACTTTAAAAAACCTTTTGGATATGCAAATAGCGATAGATTTAACATTTATCATTTATATGTCACAGATAAAGCAACTCCTGGGGAATATGTTTTTGAATACAAACTTTCATATGGTGGCAAAGACCTTTCAATTGAGAAAGAAGGAAACTTTTCTATTACAGTCACAAGTCAAGAATCAGATTTGAATATTGCATATATAAAAACCGAGCCCATCCTCCCAAAAGTTGGAGATGAAGTCACATTAACTATTAGATTAGAAAATTTTGGAAGGGGTGATGCAAATTCGGTTAAGGCAAAGGTTGATATCCCATTTTTCGGAATTAAAGAATCTTTCCTAGGAGAATTAGAGTCTGGAGACGATAGTTCAGCAGTCTTCACATTAGTTTCAGATAGAAGTGGAGTTATAGATTACGATTTAATTGTAACTTACAAGGATGACTTTGGAAACAAAGAGTTTAGTGAATCTCTTGAGTTGAATATTCAAGAAAATCCTCGAAGCAATATACTTACTATGGGGATAGCTATTCTTCTAATTGCTTTAATTGGTGGAATAATTTATTATTTTAAATTTAGAAAATCTTTAAATAAAAAGGAAAAGAAATAATGGCATCTAGTAATGCAGGATTACTAGATACGTTAAAGGTTTCATTTTTCTTAGCATTTAGGTCAATTAAGAGAACAAATATTGGAACTACAATTTTAACAGTGTCAATTATCTCATTTGTTTTAGTAAATTTAATTTTTTTACCTTCAGTTGTAAATGGATTGCAAGAATCTATTGAAGAAGAGTCAAGAGATAATCAATATGGAAATATCTTAATTGAACCAAAAGAAAATAATCTTTATATAAATGATGTAAGTAATATACAAAAAAATATAAACAGTTTATCGGGAGTTATTGGAACAGCTCCTCGCTATGCTACTGGTACGACATTCTCTCATGAAGATGAATTTTTAGGAGGAACTCTTTATTCAATGGTTCCTTCTGATGAAATGCTCGTTTCAAAAATACATCAAGGAATAATTTCAGGAGAACACTTAAGTGATTCTGATAGGGGCGAGATACTTTTGGGAAGAGATTTAGCTGGAGAAAAAGATGTGGAAGAAGAACAGCCTTCATTAAAGGGAGCAGAGGTGGGGGATATTGTTACAGTAACATTTAGTAATGGAATTATAAAAGATTATAGGGTTAAAGGAATTTTTGGAGTAAGTAAAATGGGCACAGATGGTTTAGCATTTATTAGCGAAAAAGAAATGGAATCTGTTTTAGGAATTGATGACAAAGCTTCAGTAATTCTTGTTAAACTTTCTAATATAGGAACAGAAGATGAATTCCGTAAAAAGTTTATTGGACTCGGGATAAGTGAAGATATGAAAACATGGCAAGAGAAGATTGGTGGAGTTATTGGTTCAATTACTGGCACATTTAATCTGCTGACTATGATAACTACAGTAGTTAGTCTAATTATTGCAGTAGTAATAATTCTGGTGATTGTGTATATTAACACTGTTCATAATCAACGACAAATAGGTATTCTAAAAGCTATTGGAATTGGTCAAAATGTTATCATTTTCTCCTACATCTTTCAGGCATTATTCTATTGTGTTGCGGGAATATTTTTTGGTTCATTCTTGTTGTGGTTTTTAGCTTATCTTTTTACTCAAAATCCTATCGCATTTCCAATGGGAGAAGTTTCCCCAATTATTACATTTTCACTAATCGCTAAGAGCTCAATAAGCTTATTAATAATATCAATTATAGGGGGGTTTCTTCCGTCATGGCAAACTGCAAGACAAAGTATATTAAAATCAATATGGGGATAAAACAAAATGATTAAAGTAAAAGATTTAAAAAAAATTTATGATATGGGAACACTCAAAGTTAAAGCTTTGGATGGAGTATCTATGGATATAAAAAAAGGAGAATTTGTAGCATTAATGGGATTTAGTGGTTCTGGGAAATCTACTTTCTTACATCAGGTTGGATTATTAGATGCTCCTACCAGCGGAAGCATTATAATTGATAATGTAGATGTTTTAGAATTATCTGAAAAGCAAAAAACACTTTTTAGATTAAATAAGCTTGGTTATGTATTCCAAGAATATGCAATTCTTGGAGAGTTAACTGCATTGGAAAACGTATACCTCCCACTTCTAATGATGGGAAAAAGTAAGGAAGAATGTATCGCTTCTGCAAAAGAAGTCTTAGAAAAAGTGGGACTGGGAGATAGGACAGAGCACTTCCAAAAAGAATTATCTGGGGGTCAACAGCAAAGAGTGGCTATTGCAAGGGCTTTAGTTAATAAACCAAAAATACTTTTTGCAGATGAACCAACTGCTAATTTAGATAGTACGTCATCTATTCAGATTTTAGAATTATTTCAAGAATTAAATAAGAAGTATGGACAAACAATAGTCATGGTCACCCATGAAGATTTTCATAAAAAATATGTTGACAGGGTTATCTATTTAAAAGATGGAAAGGTTATTAAAAGTAGAAAGTAAAAACTTCTTTTCAAAAAAGAAGGCAAAAAGGAACTCCCCATTTTCTTTTTAAAAAAAAGAAACAAAAAGCGGGCTTATCTCTCCAATACATTGGTCGTCCCACCGTCCTCCCCCAACCTGAAAAGAAAAATTAAAACTCTGCGAAATTATTTCATAATTTCTTGCCACGCCTTGCAGGCTCTCACTTCGTTCGGGTCAAGCAACAACAGTTAAACAGAAAATCATTGCAGGATTTTCCCAAATTTTTTCTTGCAGAAAAAACTCACGAGGTCATTACATTCCGCTCGTGCCCTATGGGTTGTTTAACAACAATGTTAAGTCGAATTTTTTCTTCTGCTAAAAATTTAAATCTCCAATCTATTTTCCCACCCCAGACGGAAGCGCGCTTAGTTGCTTTGCAACAAATAGTTTTGTCTTAGACAAAAATAGAAAAACTTCTTTTATCCGACCAACGAAGAAGCCAACAAAATGCTTCGCACTTTGCATAACCAAGGATAAAAGGCTTCGCCCAAATTTTTCTAATTTATTTATATCCTACAACCTTATATCTTTTATTATATTTGCAAATTTTATATAATTCGTAAAATGTCCCGAATATAATAAGAATTCTAAAAAACCAAATCCCTAAAACTATTCCAGAATAAAAAATATTTGTTAGAAGCAAATCTTTTTCAATAAAATTAACAATATGTTCATAAATATTTATTTGAGAAGGAATAATATTTGTTAAACCAAGTAGGAATAAGAAAATCTTCTTCAGCAGATTGGCTTCTGATTTTTTCATTTTTTATTCCACTCCAAATATCTTTCATAATCTTTTTTGGAAATTCCAATAAATTCCATTACAAAGTTTGTATCCGACTTTACAAAATCCTTTAAATCATAAGGTTTATATGAAACAACTTTCCATCTCGGAATTATCAAACTTTCATCATGATTATTTTTAGAAATAAGATTACTATCTAAATAATCTACATTCGCAGATTTTATAATATAAATTTCAACCCAATTTTTTGTAGCATAAAATTTTATATCTGCCTGATTATCTTCATCTCTTATATTTGAAAAAGTAACAATATTATCCAACCATTTATATTTTGGAAGTTCTAAATAGTAGTTCGCCTTTATCATGTTGTCTTTGATGTATCACTTCGTTCTTTTAATGTAACGCCCCCGAAAAAACGTCTCCGGTTTGCTACGCAAATCCTCTATACCGCCTTGCAGGCTCTCCTCCTTTCAGTCGTCGGGACGTTTAACAGCGATTAAGAGGAAATTTCCTGCTGAAATTTCCCAAATTCGACTTCGTCGAACTTCTCTTAATCTCAATGTTATGCCAAAGGTTGTATAACAAACTCAGACTTTGCAAAAACATGCTCACTTAAAATTGTTTTGTAAATTCCAACAAATTTATTTTCACAAAAAACAACAATTGTCTCATCTTTTTTAACATCTGGTTTTTTTACTAAATCTTTTTCTTGAATCGGTTTGCCTGTGAAAATAGCTTTTAAATTGTCCTTTTTTATTTTAACAACAGAATGCAGTTCAGAAACAATTTCCCCAGGAATTATCATATCTCTTAACAATTTATCATTTCTGCCCTCTGTATTTATATCTCCATCTACAGAGGGTACACCCTTGGGTGCGAAGTACGCATTAACAGCCTTTTCAAAATCATACAAATTTACACTAGGATATTCCTTATCATTCTCTTTAAAAATTCCTGCCCTAACTCTCCGCAATTCTAACATATGCGCCCCAACCCCCAACTCTTTTCCTAAATCATCAATTAATTTTCTAATATAAGTCCCGCCCTGAACTTCTGCCCTAAACAAAATATTCTTTCCTTCCTTACTTTGGCCAAGCTTGGACGAAGTAGTTAGAGGCTTTGCCTCGCCCCTCTCAATTAATTCAAATGCTTTAACTTCTCTTTCACGCTCCTGTCTTTTCACACGAGATTTTACAGGCGGAGTTTGTTTTATCACCCCAGTAAATTTCTTTTTAATAACTTCTTTAATTTTTTTTAACTCAACCTCATCATGGATTCTCATTATTCCAACATATTCTTTATCTTCTCCTAAAAAATATCCTGTAAGTTTGCAACCACGATTCAAGGCAATAGGCAAAACTCCTGTAACTTTTGGGTCAAGTGTTCCAAAATGAGAAGTTTTTCTTAAACCCAAACTTTTTCTCACAAAATCAGAAACATTAAAACTCGTCGGTCCAGAAGACTTATCAATATTTATAATTCCAAACTCTAAAAGTTCTTTTATGCTTTTTTCTTGTTTTAGTCTTTGAAGGTTCATTATGATTTTAAGAATTAAAACTTTAAAAGATTAACTTTAATTAATTTGTCCTTCTATACCCTCTAGAAAATTTTTTAGCTATATCATAAGAAATATTTTCCATCAATACATTTGCTCTGGCTACTCCATCAAACCCTTTAGAAAGCTCCCCACTTCCCATATTTTTAAAAGCCATATATGCTATCTTTCTTTTACATAAAAATCTATTTTCTTTAAAGTGCTCTAATATTTGGGTTTCAAACAAGTCTTCATTTAATTGTGTTTCATTCTCGCCAGGGGTATCAAATATCATAATTTTAACCTCTGGTCTTTCTGTTCCGAAAATAGATTCCCTAACCATAATTAAGGAGAATTTCTTTTATTTATAAGTTTTTATTCATTATAAAATATACTTTAAACTTCTCCTTTCAAATATTTCTTTCTCTTTTCTTCTTCAAATCTCTCAATCGCATAACGCAACATGGTCCTCGGCATTTCCTTATAATGCTGTTTTAAAAAATTCTCTTCAACTTCTTCATTACGTTTTCCAATTTCCCTTAACATCCAACCGACTGCTTTATGGATTAAATCATGTGTGTCTTGAAGCAACAATTCTGAAATTGCAAGAGCATCACCAAATTCATCTTTTCTAATAAAATTAAAAGTAGAAACAATCGCAATTCTTCTTTCCCAAAGATTTTCAGAACGAACCAACTTATACAAAATCTTTTTATCACGCTTAAACAAAAAATCACCAACAATATTTGGAGCACTTAAGTCAACTAAATCCCAGTTATTCACGCATTTTATATTTTGTAAATAAAAATTAAAAATATTTTCTTTTTCTTCTTCATCTGCGATTTTGAATTTTTTATCTAAAATTCTCAAAGCACAAACACGCTGTTCATGAATTTTACTTTTTAACAATTCTTTAATTTTTGGCAAACCAATCCCATAATATTTTTTTGCAATGTCATGTATCTGTTTAGATTTAATCCCAAAAAAAATATCTCCTTCACCATATTCTCCTGGCCCTGTTTTGAAAAACCGCTGAAGAATCTCTGCTTGCTCAGGATTTCCTGCCACTTCAAGTTCCTTAAGTAATTTTTGCAACATACAATTTCCTGCCCACATAAATTTATATATTTATCTTAATTAATTAAAGCATGTCTCTAAAAGAAATTCAAAACCAAGTAGATGAATGGATTAGCAAATTGAAAATAGGATATTACAAACCATTAGAAATTTTAGCTCAAATGGTTGAGGAAGTAGGAGAATTGTCTAGAGAATTAAATAACCGATATGGTCCTCGCATTAAAAAATCTCCAAAAGATACAGCAGACATTAGTTCTGAAATGGCAGACATTTTATTTGCCGTAGTTTGTCTGGCAAATTCACATAATATTAATTTAGATGAAGCATGGAAAAAACATATGGATAAATTAACTAGCCGGGATAAAAATAGATTTGAGTTAAAATAATTACTTCGCCAAAGCTTTTCTAACAGGCTGAGTCTTTTGCTTTTTCTTCCCACCAACACTTTGCTTTAATTCTTTAGCTGCTGATTTTTCAATTTGTTTCATAACCTCTGCACCAGCTTTTATTTTTGCCGACTCAATCTTTTTCTTGCCTTCTGTATTTATTTCTTCTTCAGCAAGTTTTTTGCCCTCTGTATTTAAATCTCTTTCTACAGGAGGTACGCCCTTGGGTGCTATTTTCTTCTTCCCAACTTCTTCAGCCGCTTTTTCTTTTTTCTCTTCTCTTAATTTTTTAAACTTTAATTTATCAGAATAATCTACAAGTTCAACCTTAACAACACCTTTTTCCTTAACAGCCTTAACTTTAATTTTCACAGGCGGCTTTTTAATTCCCCTGAACCACATCTGCTCATTCAAATATTTATCAATCTTAATTTTTTTCAAATCCCGATTTTTAATTTTCATATGTTTTGCTAAAAACTCTTTAATTGTCTTAATAGCCTTTGGAGTTTTTTTATAACGCGGAACAGCCCTCCCTTTATATCTAAGCGGGATAATATATTCTCTTTCAATTTTTTCTGTTTTAGGTTCTATTTTTTTTGCCATTTATCCAAAATGTGACTTTCTCTGTCGTCTAGGTTTAATATGTAATTTAGTTCTTCTCCATGAACGTCTGTTTTTTGTCATAGTAGACGGATGAACCTTTTTTCCCATACCATATTTTTTAATAACAGCCCAAACAGGTGCCCACTTTGTCTTCCTGCCTTCTTTCGCAAGTTTTGTTTTTTTAGCTTGATTTTTTATTCCCATTAATCTTTATTTCTTGACCAAAACAATTTTATTTCATGTTTATGTGAATTATAATAATCCCATCTTTTTTTAATAAATTCACAATATTTATCTTCTATATAAGAAAGAAGCAACGCTTGTTCTCCTTGAGTAAGCCCCTCAAAATATTTAACATAATTATTTTTCTTTAATGTCCCGTCCACAATTTTTATTGATGAGGCGTTAGAATAATTTTTTATAAACTTTCTTAATTCTTCAACTTTTTTATCAACATTTTCTAGGTTTTCGGATAATTGTTCACTAATTCTTTTTTTTAACATTTTTTCTGGGATAAATAGTTTGTTTGCTATTGATTTCATTTCAAATCCTCCATAAATTCTTTTCCTCTAGCAGTTAATTGCCGTCCAGGTTTTTTACTTCGAACACCTTTAACCACTTTTGCAATTTCTGTAAAACCTGCCGCATCTGCTTGCTGAAGAATTGTTCGAATTATTTTCCCACCAGCTTTTTTGAATTTCTCTGGTTTGTAACCCCTATTTTTTTTAGAACCATATTTTGTCCTTAAACGATTTACCCCAACAATCTCTTTTTTGTAAATTTGTTTTAAAATACTTGCAGCCCTCTTGTGCCAAAAATCCTCGTCGTCAATTGGCCTCTCTTTTGCAGAACCAGATTTCACAAACCCTGCCCACTCTGGCATTTCAAACTCAGCAACTTTTTTCAGTGCTTCAGCTAATTTTAAATTATATTCCTGTGCATTAAATTCATATATGCTTGCCATTTTATTTGTCTTGCTCTACAGCAATAGAATAACTCATAGAGTTATTTAACTAAAAATAAAGAAGTATTTAGGTTTATAAATTTTTGCTTAAATGTTCTCGGTATTCTTCCTCTTCTTTTAAATAGGCTTGAATTACTATAGCCCTTATAGAATCATAGTTTAAATCAGTTCCTCTAAAAAACTCTCCTTCTCTTTGATGAACTGGCAACCATCTTTCAATAATTCCTTTTCCTCTTTGTCTATTTGCATTTGCAAGTTCTTTTAATGTTCCTCTTGGAAAAAGAAGATATTTTTCAGTTTCTCTTACATTTAATCCATATCCTTCTATTTCTTGAGGATCTAATCTTACATCTAATTCATCATCTTCTATAATAATTTTCCATTGGTCATAACTTATCATTCAATTTTAACTGACAATGTCTTTTTATTAATATCTGTCTTCAAAAATACATGTTATTTTCTCGCCTTCCGCCACTTTTTCAAAATAATTGTATAACCAATATTCCGCGCAGTATAATATTTTCCTAATTTTTCCAAAATCTCCTCTGAGATTTTTTCCAATTCTTTTTTATCCCTACAACAACTTTTCAAAACAGAAATCTTCACATTTGACAATTTTTTAAAATGGTCCTGCAAAGTTTTCAAAAAATTTTCTGTCAAACCCTGCTTTCCTAATTGTATGCTTCCTATTCTTCCCATTCTTTCAAAAACCTCTGAATTTCTTCTTTTTTTATTTTAATTTTTTTGATTTTATCAACTCCAAATGTTCCAATCTTCATTCCGGCTTTTTTACAAATATCTTTTCCTTTAAAGCGATGAACAATAACATCTTTTTTATTTTTTTTCCAATCTTTTGAAAATGCCGCACAAAAAATCGCCGCATTTTTTATGTCTCCTTTTTTTGCTCGCCCTTTAATATTTACAAACCCGCTTCCAACAGCCGCAGTATGAAAAACTTCCTCATTTTTTCTTACCTGTGTAATAAGTTCCTCGTTATTCGGCGCACTTTTGCCACAAAAAATCATAGTTCCTCTGTCTGTAATCATCTCTCTAAATTTCATATTTACTTAAAGAAGAAGAGTATTTTAAATCTATTTATTTAATTTCTCATTTACAATTTTCAAACAATCTTTTTGATTTTTCCAAGTTAATTTTTTCATGGCATCAGAAAAACCAACCCATTTAAAATCAGAATGTTCTAGTTTATCCAATATTATTTTCTTTTTCTCTACTTCAACAGCGTATAATTTGTATGTTTGGCCTGCAACTTTTGGCCTGTCTAGACATTCTTTTTTATATTTGTAAACTCCTTTTTTTCTAAAACTTTTTATCTTCAAAGGCTTTAATCCTGTTTCTTCTTTTAATTCTCTCCTTATAGCAAACCTTCTTAATTCATATTTTTTTATTCCACCTTTTGGAAATTCCCAACCTTTCCAATGAAGTTTTCTTTTCAAAATTAAATATTTTATTCCTTGTTTTGTTTGTGTATATACAACAATAAAAATAGCTCTTCTTATTTTTTTCACCCCCATTTCTTTAAAGCCTCTTCTAATTCAACATGCGTCCTTGCATATTCTTTCAAACTCTTTTTTTTCAAGACAGCATCAACTGCTTGACACATTGCAATTGCGCCAGCTTCTGTTCCAAATTTATGTCCGTGAATTCCTCCTCCTGCTTGAATGACAATATCCTTTCCCAGGTTCTTCATAATTTTACCAACTATTCCAGGATGAACTCCTCCAGAAGCTACAGCCAAAACAGGTTTTGTTTTATACCACTTTTGAGAAAGATTTTTTCTTGTTTCTTTTGTGAATTCTTGTTCAATATCTTGTTCAATATGTAAAACTTCATCTTTTCCTCCAACCATTTTTCCTACAACAGTTCCAATATGTAAAGTATCAACTCCTACCATTCTTGCGAATTGCGCAATTACTTCCATATTCATTCCATGACTTGAATTTCTGTCAAACATTGCATGTCCTGCACGATGTGCATGAATCGGAAGTTTTGTAAAATCCCTTGCTGTTTGTAAAGCTGCCCAACCCAAAGTCAAGATATCTAACATAATATAATTCCCTCCATTTTCTTCAACAAACTTAATTCTTCTTTTCATAGTATTTGTTTCAGCTGTGCAATTAACCAAGTAAGCTTTTTTCTTTCCTGTTTCTTTTTCTGCTTTTTTCCTCAGCTTATTTGTTAGTAAAAATCTTTTCTTAAATTTATTAAAATTTTGGCTTGTTAAATTCTCATCATCCTTAACAATATCACAACCTCCTTTCCAAGCCTCATATGCAACTTTAGCATGCTCTCTTTCATCTAATCCAACCTTTGGTTTTACAATAGTTCCAATAAAAGGTCTGTCTTTTACATTAAATTTTTTCCTTAATCCCTCAATTCCAAATCTTGGTCCCTTAAAACTTTTCAACATTTTCTTAGGGATTTTTATATCTTCCCATAATAATCCTTTAACAGATTTCATTCCAAAAATATTCCCTCCAATAGAAGATAAAATCTCAGGCAAATTTCCTAATTCAAATAATTCAATAGGATAGGCAATTCTAACCCTATAATTTTTTTTGTCAATATAATAAATTTTTGGAGCAAGTTTTTTATGAATATTTTTTTTCAGAGTAGAAATTTCAGTCCATGTTCCAATAGAACTTTCACCTGCAACAGCATTAATAACTTCTCTAAAATTTTTACCTCTCGCAGGAGTAATTTTATATTGACAAATTACATCTGTTTTTTTTGGTAAATATTTTAATTTTATGAATTCAAATTTTTTCACCATCTTTTATTATATCCAATACTTCTGGAATTGTTTTAATAATATAATTAGGTTTTTTATAATCTTCTTTATCTGCTTTTATTTTTTTATTAGTAATTGCTACACTATCAATCCCCAAAGAATTAGCTCCTTCAATATCCGCTACTAAATTATCTCCTACCATAATTGCTTCATTAGGAAGAATATTTAATTTATTCAATGCTAATAAAAATATAATCGCATTTGGTTTTTCACCTCCTGCTTCTTCTGAAGTAACAAGATAATCAACATATTTGGTCAATTTTAATTTATCTATTTTTCTCAGTTGAATATGTGCTGTTAAATCAGTTACAATTGCTATTTTAATTTTCATTTTTTGTAATAGTTTTAATGTTTGTTCAACTCCTTTTCCAATTTTCATATTATTTAGAAATGTGTCCCAATAAGTTTTATACATTTTTAAAATAATTTTTGGTTCAACAGTATTATGGGTTTTTTCAATAACTCTTTGAAAATATAAAACACGATTATGCGACGACGCTGTTCCTGCAAGTTCATTTTTTATTTCATCATTTGCCATCTTATATAATGCGAGAAATTTTTTCTTTGAGATTTTAATATATTTTGCTAAAAGAGGATAAATGGCATCGAGTGCTTTACTATGTGCATAATGATAATCATATAGAGTATCATCCAAATCAAATAAAATTGCTTTTTTCACCATCTTTATTTTAGAATAATCCTCATCTTTATAAAACTATTTCAAACTTTTATAATTTTACTCTTTCCATCAACATCCTCAACAATAAAACCTTTTTTCTTAATCTTATCTCTTAACTCATCTGCTTTTTTAAAATCTTTTTTCTTCCGAGAATCTTCTCTTTCCTTAACCAACTTTTTAACCTCTTCAGGAATTTTAATTTTTTCTACTTTCAATAAATCCAAACCAAAAACTTCATCCATCTTTTTAATTGTCTTAATTTTTCCTTGAGCTTTTTTATCACGAACCAATTTCCATAAAACTTGCAAAGCCCGAGGCATATTCAAATCATCTTCAATCGCCTCTTCAAATTCTTTCAAATAATCCCCATGAGTTTTCTTATCCTCTTTAAAACCAGAAATAATATTTTTTAATCTTTGATAAGATTCTTTTACAGAAGCAAGTTCTTTAAAATCAAATCTAATTATTTTTCTGTAATGAGTTAACAAACACAAATACCTAAACTCCATCGGCGAATAACCTTTTTCTTCCAAGTTTTTTAAACGGATAATTTGTCCGGTTGACTTTGACATTTTACCTTCTTTAAGATTAAGATGATTATTATGCAACCAATATTTTACCCAAGGTCTTTTTCCAAACGCAGTTTCTGATTGCGCAATTTCATTTATGTGGTGCGGGTTCATATTGTCAATACCCCCTGTGTGAATATCAAATTGTTCTCCTAGATATTTAGAAGACATAGTTGAACATTCAATATGCCATCCTGGAAAACCAATCCCCCACGGAGAAGCCCATTCTTGTTGTCTTTCTCCTGGTTTTTCAGAAAATTTCCACAAAGCAAAATCCGTCTTATTTTTTTTCTCCCCCATCTTTATTCTTTTTCCTGCTTGTAAACCGGCAACATTTATCCTTGCTAATTTCCCATAGTTCTCAACTTTAGAAGTGTCAAAATAAATGCCATCTGAGGTTTTGTAAGTATAACCTTTCTTTTCCAAAATTTTTACCAATTCAATCTGTTCTTTAATATAATTTGATGCCCATGTCCATTTGTCGGGCATAATTATATTCAATTTTTTTAAATCTTTTTCAAAATCATCAAAATAATAATGAGTTATTTCTTTAGCACTCTTGCCTTCTTTTTTCGCAGCCACTTCAATCTTGTCTTCTCCTTCATCAGCATCAGAAGTCAAATGCCCAACATCAGTCACATTAATGATGTGTTTAATTTTAAATCCCTCATACTTTAATACCCGATAAAGAGTGTCCTCAAAAATGTATCTTCTCATCCCTCCAATATGCTGATGCCAATAAACCGTAGGACCGCACCCATACATCCCAACCTCCCCTTTTTCAATTGGCTTGAAAACTTCTTTCTTCCTAGTCAATGTATTATATAGTTTCAACATGATAAATATAGGAAAACTTAATTTAAAAATCTAATCAACAAATCGCAGAATTCAATGTCCCGATGTGTTTTATATCAATATAAGAAATATGTGTTTTTGTAATCCCAGTTACCTCATTATTTTCTTCCATTTCTATCTTTAAACTTGTGTCAGAAGTTTCTCTTGGAATGTTTAAAAGTAAAATAGTTACTGTTGTTTGTCCTGGAGAAACAGTCCCTTCCCAATCTTCATCTAAAATCCAATCCTCAACAATATTTGTTGGAGTTCCTTTTAAACTTTCTATATTTTTTATTCTCAATTTATAATCTGTTTGAGTATCTGTATTTATTATGCATATAACTTGTCTTCTTCCTCCATCCCCCAAAGTCACTTCATGACCTCCTTCTCCAATGCATTTTACTCCATAATCATTTACGCCAAATAAACCCTTTACTTCATTTTTAACATTTTCACTCATCTCTTCAGTTAGAGTTATTCCAGAACACATAATAGTTCTAACCAAATACATACCCATAATTAATACAACCATAAGAATAGCTATAGTAACAATAGTTCCAATGCTCATTTCCATCGCCCCTTTTTTTTCATTAATCATTTTAAATTGCTGGGAAATTTTGAATTTGATCTTGCACTATTGGAATAAGATATTTAATAAATACTACAAGAAATACAATTGCTAAAATTATTCCGACGACATTCACAATAATTCCAGCTTTTCCAATTTTATTCGGATTCTTTTTTTGCTGAATCATTGAAAATATAAGTCCAACAATTCCAAGAAGAATTCCATTGTTTCCCATAAAAATAATGCTTGATATTCCAAGTGTAAGCCCTATAATACCAAAAGATTCCTTATTAGATTTTTCACCACTCTTTTTTGCCATAAATTAATTAATAGTTTTTGTTTTATAAATGTTTTGAAGTGAGAACAACGTCCGAATGGATTTACAATTTATTAAATGGGGTCCCCGGGAGTCGAACCCGGGACACCATGATCTTCAGTCATGTGCTCTCCCGCTGAGCTAGGACCCCTTCACATCCTATAAAACAATTGAACAAGAAATCTTTTTTAAATATTTGTAATGTGGTTTACATACGATTTCGTGGTATGGATTAAAAATAAAAGTTGTAAGTCAGGAATAGGCCAGATTCTGTCGTTCGCTGAGGCCTCCTTTAGGATGTCATGCCCCAAAAAGGGGCCAGACCAAACGTGTTAACATTCAACTATGCGTCTTAGACTTGCACTGACCGAGATGCCCGTTTCATCAAATCCTTATCGTCGACGTTCCCCGCAAGGTTCATTACTCTCGTTCGAAACTGAAATTTCGGACGACGGCTTGAGGTTTCCCTCTTGCCATGATAAGGCTGTGGCGTTTCTGTAACAGAGCTTTGCTTCACAGCAACCAGGATTTCCCTGACAGTCTTTATAGTGTCCGGACCTTCCGCAGGGCTTAGAAATCATATCTTGACTTCTTGATAATCTAATATCAAAGTCCCGAAGTTAACTACCTGACTTACAAAAATACTTCGAAGAAAGAGTTTTTAAGGTTTATTGTTTAGAAATATTTATGGATTCCCATACAAAAGAGGTTAAAGAAATTTTTAAAGAATTGAAAACTTCTGAAAAAGGATTAACTCAAGAACAAGCAAAAACTAGGTTAGCAAAAACAGGATTAAATGAAATTTCCAAAAAAAAGAAAACCCCCAAAATTTTTGTTTTCCTTAGACAATTTAATAGCCCTTTAATTTACATTTTGTTCGTCGCTATGATTATCTCTTTTATTTTTGACCATGTTATTGACGCATATGTTATTCTCGCGGTTGTTTTAATTAATGCGATTATTGGTTTTGTTCAAGAAAGAAAAGCAGAAAGAGCAATTGACGCGTTAAAAAAACTCGTTGTATCTTATGCAAAAGTTTACAGGGACGATAAACTTTTAAAAATTCCTTCTAAGGAAATTGTTCTTGGTGATATTATTTTATTAGAAGAAGGAGACAAGGTACCAGCCGATGCCCGCCTGTTTGAAATGAAGAATTTTAGAACACAAGAGTCTTCATTAACAGGCGAATCATTTCCTGAAGAAAAAAATTTGAAAATTCTTGAGAAGTCTGTTGTTTTATCAGATAGAACAAATATGGTGTTTATGAGCACACTTGTTGTTTCTGGACAAGCAAAAGCCGTCGTCGTCGGAATAGCAAACAAAACAGCAATCGGTAATGTGGCAGAATCCATCCAAGAAATAGTCCAGCCGAAAATGCACTTCAACAAAAAAGTAAATCAACTCGCTATGCAAATGGCAATCTTTGCAGGAGTTGGGGCGGCATTAACATTTATTATCGGATATTTTTTTAACAAATTAGAGTTCTTTGAGATATTTTTATTCACGATTGCTTCACTTGTTTCAGGAATCCCAGAGGGTTTGCCCGCGGTTTTAATTATTGTTTTAGCAATAGGAGCAAGACGGATGGCGAAGAGGAATGCGGTTATAAGGCATCTCCCAGCTGTAGAAACTCTCGGTGTTGCAACAATAATCGCAACAGATAAAACAGGAACACTAACTCAAAACTCAATGACCGTAGAAAAAATAATAACTCCCGACGCTGAATTAAGTATAACTGGAAATGGCTGGGAACCAATAGGAAGATTTTTCCAAAATAAAACTGCAATCAACCCATTGAAAATACCTTCTATACAAAAATTATTATCTATCTCTGCGCTTTGTAACAAAGGAAATCTCTTAAGAAAAGATGGAGGTTATGAAATTGTTGGAGACCCAACAGAAGTCGCATTGCTGGTTCTAGCAAAAAAAGCAGGCATGGACAAACAAAAATTGCCAGAAGAAATAATCGATGACTTTGCGTTCAGTTCAGATTTAAAATTCAGGGCAAGCTTAGTTAAAGTATCTCAAAATAAAAAACAACTTTATTCTGTTGGGGCTTTTGAGACGATATTAAAAAATTCTTCATACGTTATTGAATCAAATAAAAAAATAAAATTAGATAATAAAACAAAAGAGAAATTTTTAACAGATGCAGAAACATTAGCAAAAAAAGGAATGAGGGTTTTAGCCTTAGCTTACAGAGATTTGCCCAATTTAACAAATTCTGTTTCTAAAGATTTAGTTCATAATTTAATTTTTGTAGGGTTTGTTGGAATGAAAGATCCTCCTCGTCCACAGATAAAACAATCTATTGAAAAAGCAAGAAATGCCGGCATAAGAATTATTATGAAAACCGGCGACCATAAAGAAACAGCTATTGCAATAGCAAAAGAAATTGGTTTGGCAAAGGGAAATATAAAGGCCCTAACTGAAAATGATTTGGAAAATTTATCCAAACAAGAATTTAATGATGCTGTAAAAAACACAGATATTTTTGCAAGGGTAACCCCTAAGATGAAATCAAGAATTGTCCAATCTTTACAAGAGCAAGGGGAAATTGTTGCTATGACTGGCGACGGGGTTAATGATGCTATTGCATTAAAAAGAGCAGACATCGGAATTGCTATGGGAATTATTGGAACAGATGTTGCAAGAGAATCAAGCGAAATTATTTTGACAGACGATAATTTCACGTCAATAGTAAATGCAATTGAAGAAGGGCGAATTGTTTTTCAGAATGTTCGACAAACAAGTTTTTTTCTTGTGACAACAAATGTTGCCGAGGACGTTACAATTATTTCTTCCATGGCGATGGGCTTTCCTTTGCCAATGCTCCCAATACAGTTGCTTTATTTGAATTTAGTTACAGGAGGAGTAGTTGACGTTGCTCTTGCAATGGAACCAGGACACCACGATGTTTTAAATCAATCACCGAGGGACAAAGATGAAAAAATTTTAAACAAAGAATTAATGCCGTTTCTAATTTTAATGTCAGGGTTAATGGTTTTAGGAACAATACCTCTCTTCAAATATTTCCTACCAGATTTAGAAAAAGCCAGAACCGTCGCGTTTGTTTCAATGTCTATGTTTCAATTGTTCAACGTATTTAATATGCGTTCTTTGAAAAAATCTTTATTTAAAATAGGAATCTTTTCAAACAAATGGGTAACTTGGGGTTTAATAGTAACTTTATTAGCAATGCTGGCTGTAATTTATTTGCCTTATCTTCAAAATATTTTTCAATTTGTTCCATTGAGTATGAAAGAATTTCTAATAATAAGTTTAATAGCGTCGTCAGTTTTTATTGCTGGAGAAATTTATAAGTTTGTAAGGTATAGAAATAATTAAAAACTAAAATTCATTTTTTATCTTATGAATAAGAAATTAGTAATCTTTATAATAGCAGTGATTTTAGTTTTAGCAGTAGGAACTTATAAAATGACAGGAAATATAATAAATAATCCAGTAAAAGTAAAACTTGAAACAAATCAAGGAGACATTGTAATTAATCTTTATAGTGATATGCCAATTACGTCTGGAAATTTTAAAAAATTAGTTGAAGAAGGTTTTTACAACGAAATTTTATTTCATAGAATAATGAATGGTTTTATGATTCAGGCAGGAGACCCTCTAACAAAAGATTCAACTAAAAAAGAACTTTGGGGAACAGGTGGTTCAAATAATATTCAAGACGAATTTACTCATGCTGGTGGAAATAGAAATAGTAGAGGAACAATTTCCATGGCAAACGCAGGCCCAAACACTGGTTCAAGCCAGTTCTTCATAAATCTAAATGATAATAATTTTCTTGACACAAAACATCCTGCTTTTGGAAAAGTAATTGAAGGAATGGATATAGTCGACAAAATTGCAAAAGTTCAAACAGACGCGAATGATAGACCTTTAGAAGAAGTCAAAATAATTAAGGCAAGTATTTTGTAATCCAAAACATTTAAATTCTCTTATATCTCTAATCATTTATGAAAAAGAGTGTGATAGTATTACTTGTAGCAATCTTGTTAATTTCTCCATTAATTCAAGCCCAAACATATTCTGGATTAAATCGATTTACCGACGACGTAAAATTATTTTTTTCTTCTGGAGATAACAAAGTAATGACTGCTTTAGCAATTAGAGAAAAAGAAGTAGAGTCTGCGATTAACAATATTCAAAACCAAGGAGAAGACAAGGCAATTAAAAATTTAGAAAAAGCAAAACAAAAACTTCAGATTGTGCAAGAAAAAGTTTCATTAGAAACTTCAGAAGAAATTCAAACAAGCGTTGATGAAATCATAGACAAAATAAATGAAGAAGATGATTTACCAGATGAATTTGACGATTACATTTTAGAAGAAGAAAAAACACAACTTACTGCAGAACTCACTGAAAAAACTTTTGAGTATTGCACAGAACTTGCAAAAGAGGATTTTGCTTTAATGCTAAAAGAAAAAGAATGCAATCCAGATACTGCTCCTCCTGGGCTTGAAAAAGAATTAGAAAAATTAAAAGACCTTCAATTAAGAATGTTTGTTCAATTAATGTTAGAGATTAGAAGTTGTATGGACGACCCCGGGACTTGTAATTGCGAGGCTAATGTTGATGTGGAGCAAAAAGCAAAATGCGAAAAAATGGTTGCTTTAGCACTTAAGTGTGAGTATAAAGAAGACGAAACTTCTTGTAATGAATTAAAAGCTATGGAACCTAAAAAAGGAGATAGTTTTGCAGAAAGTTTTGTCCCTGATTATTTAATGAATTTATTTAGAGAAAAAGAGGGGAGTATGATAGGATATGATTCACAACCTTCAGACGGAGTTCCTGAAGAATGTTGGGATTGGAATGAGAAACCAGAATGCAGACAATATGATCATCTAAAAGAAACAAAGGATGATTGGGATGAATATGGAAACTTTATAGGAAAAAGACCCAAAAAGAAAGAACCAACAATGCAAGAATCAGTTCCAGAATGTTTTGATGAGAATAATAATTTCTTAGAAGAAAAATGTGGTAAAATTAAGGTTGTTAGAAATGAAGAAGGATTAGTTAATTATCTAATTGAAAAAGAAATTGATGGTATCATTGATGATTTTGAAAATAAATCAGCACAGCGTAGATACGCTCCCGGGACTTCTGCTAATGGAACCGAAGGGCCAATAGGCGAAGAAATTTGGACTGTGGATGAAGGAGAATGGACAGTAAGTGATAAAGTAAGAGAAATAAAACAAGATATGAATCAAATTCAAATTCAAATTGTAGCGAGAACTTATGCTCCGGGAACAGGTCCTGGAGAACCTGGAGTTGTTGATGGTGATGGGGGAGTTGTTATAGATGGAGATGAACCAGGGGTTGTAACAAATGGTGATGGAGGAGTTGTTGTAGATGGAGATAAACAAAAGGAACTATAACAAATGATGATGTAGGGAATATTGTTGATAATGATATTGCAACTGTTGTAGATGGAGATGGGCAAGATGTTGGAATTAATAATGATGTAGCAACAGATGATGATTCAGGTAGCAATGATGTTGCAGGAGTAGATCCAGGACCAGACGGAATTGTAGGAGTTATTGAGGGAACTGGAGAACCAGGACCTGGTGATGAAAATTAAAATGAAAAAAGAGGATAAAAAATCCATAAAAGAAATTGGGGTTTGGGATGTAACTTGTTGGATATCTGCAGGTTTAGCAGTATTAATGTCTTTTTTTTCAGCAGTTGTAACAATTAAAGCAGGACAAATATTTATCGGGCTTCTTTTCTTTATTCCAGGAATTTTTGCAACGGTCCCAAAAAAATATCTTAGAATTAGCAGAACATTAAAAGTAATTATATTTATCGTAGTTTATTTTGTCCTTCTAATAATCAGCGGACTTAATGCTCCAACACCTGAACAACAATATGAATATTATAATTTAGGAGATTTATTTAATTTGGATTATGAAAAAGAAATTTTTTCAATGAAGATAAATAATATTACTAAAGAGACTCAAATAATGGTTGACAACGGACAAAATTTGACAACTTCTGGATTTTATCTTTTTGTAAATGGAGAAATAACAAACTTGGGAAAAATAACTGTTCATAACACAAACCTTTTTGGTGTAAAATTTATTTCAGAATTAAAAGATGCCCAAGATAACATATATGTTCCTATTGCAACAAACACCAGGGTTGAAGGTTTTCAGCCAAATCTAGAGAAAAAATTTTATTATGTTTTTGAAATTCCTAAATCAGCTTCGGGCTTGAAATTTTTCGTTAAAGATAATACAAAGGTTATCAAAGCAGTTAATTTAGAAAAATGAAAAACCCAAAAGTCGTTTTGTTTTCTTTAATCGCACTTGGATTCCTTGCTCTAACTTTTTTAGTTGATTGGATATTTATAATCGGAGCAGTAATTCTTTTGTATTTGAATCAGAAAGAGTTGATGAAAAAATAAAAATTAAAAAAAATAAAAATTGAGATTAAATCTCTCTAACTAAAATCTCCTTACGACGTTTTCCTTAGAAAACGAAGAAGGTTAATTTAGAATCTCCTTACGACGTTTTCCTTAGAAAACGAAGAAGGTTAATTTAGAATCTCCTTACGACGTTTTCCTTAGAAAACGAAGAAGGTTAATTTAGAATCTTCTTTCACGACTAAAGTTATTGTTACTTCTTGGTCTTTGTGGTTTTTTATCTGGGTCAAATGGTTGTGCTTCATTAACCTTAAGATTTCTTCCTTCAATTTCTTTTTCATTCATTTCAGAAATTGCTTTCTTTGCACTCTCGTCTTCTTTAAAAGTTACAAAACCGAATCCTTTTGACCTGCCTGAATGCTTATCTGAAATAACGATTGCTTCTTCAATCTCACCATAAGATGAGAACATTTCTGTCAACTTCGCGTGATCAACACTCCAAGGCAAATTGCCTACATATACTTTCATATTATTTTCCTCCTTGCATCTATATCTTAGAAATAGTTTTCTATCCTAAGTCTAAAATAAAAAATAAGAATTCCTTTTAAATGTTTCTAATTTGAAAAAAGATAGGAACATTTAAATACATCTTACCATTATCTATGTGTATGAATATTAGTAAGAAAGACTTATTGAGAATCAATCATGGATTTGGGGGAAACCTCAGAAGCGATTCAAGTCTTGACTTTGCGTTTGATAAATTAGAAGACAAGAAACTTGGAGATTACAAAAAATTGGCATATCTCTTAAGGGCAATTTTAGTTGACCACCCATTTTCAGACGGAAATAAAAGAACTGCAATGTTCTTAACTTTTGCTTTTGCAAAAGAAAACAAAAAGCAAGTAGAAAGGGATTTACTAATACATCATATAACTTCAATAGCAAAAAACAATATTCAGGAAATAAGAAACATTGAGTGGAGAATGAAAAATGCAATCAAATGAAATCAAACAAATTTTGAAAGAGAACAAAGAAGCTTTTGAAATCCTCGAAAACTACGACAAAACTCACGAGCTTCCGTTCCAAAGAAAAAGAATTGACATAACTTTATCAGTAGCAACTATAAACAAACTAAAAGCAATAAAAGAAAAAACAGGGAAACCAATTTCACAGATTATTGAGGAGAAGGTTGGTTGAGAGCAAAAGTTTTTGAATATAAATTTAATCAAAGAAATAAGAACCTAAAGCATAATTCCCGTCATTAAGACGAGCAATTGATCTCATATGAGAACTTCTCTCCATATACCATGGTTTCAAATCAATAATGTTTTCAGCAGATAATTCAAAACCTCCATCTTCTAATTTTTGAGAAATATCTTTTTTACTTAATGGTTTAGAAACATTAGGCATTAAATTATTTAATCCAAGCAAAGATAAAATTGGACCAACAGTACATGCAAATTCTTCTTTTAAAGAAGACGGATTATAATTAAATATTTTTCCTGCAATTTTTCTTAATTTATCATTTTCCATTTGTTGTTTATACTTCCTTACATCTGTATCTGAATGTAATTATTGTGTTTTAAAAATTTTAAGTTTTATAAATCTTTCTATGATGTAACTACTTTAAGATTAAATCAAACAAAATAAGCAGTAGAAGTAATTCTTAGAATAATACATGGAGGCTATTAGTAGTTCTATGCTGAAATTGTCGGCGAACCTTCAATCTTACACAAGAACTCTATCAACGTCATCTTCTTTGACGGCCTTAATTGTCTCGTTTTGCGGATGGCTTCGAGCTTAGATGCATTCAGCTCTTATCCACACAATGCGTAGCTATGCAGCTTGCCAAATGACAACTGCTCACCAGAGGCATCCAAGTTCCGTTCCTCTCGTACTGAAAACTCGTTCCACTCAGACAATAACACACCTAGTAGATATCATACAAACTGTCTCGCGACGTTCTTAACCCAGCTAACGATCCCTTTTAATACGTGAACTCCGGCACCCTTGCACGCTTCTGCACGCGCAGGATAGGGAGAGCCGACAGCGGTGTACCAAACCTCCCCGTCAATTCGGACTATCGGGGGAGACAAGCCAATTATCCTTGGGGTAACTTTTCTATCAGACACGGCTTCTATTAAAAAAGCACGTGGGTTCACTAAGCCCAGCTTTCGCTCCTGCTTTTCTTGCTTTTCAAAAAACAGTCAGACAAGCTTTTGCCTTCGCACTCAACTCCAGATTTCCAAGCTGGATGAGCTTGTCTTTGGGTCCTATCGATATCTTTTCGACAGGGTGCCGCCCCAGCCAAACTGCCCGCCTGCTGCTGTCCCATAAATGGTAAGCAATTCTATAAAAAATGGGTAGTATTACAAGTTCGCTCCATCGTCACCAAAATGACGACTTCGACGCTCCTACCTATGCTATGCATTTCTTATAAAATTACAACAACAAGTTGCAGTAAAGTTCCACAAGGTCTACGCTTCCCACTAGGTGTCTCCGGTCTATTCACCGGAAGATATGTTCGGAAGGCTCCAATTAGGGACAGTGACAACCTCGTTAAACCATTCATGCAAGTCGCAATTCATACGACAAGGTATTACGTTACCTTAAGAGGGTCATAGTTACCCCCGCCGTTTAATGGACCTTAGCTCCCTTGAAAAGGAGTTTTAGACACCACCACTGGGCAGGTCTCACCAAGTATACAAGTCTTTTCAGATTAGCACTTGGCTACGTTTTTGGTAAACAGTCGGGCCATCCTTGTTACTGAGATCTAACAATGCACACATATTACTAAGCACACAAAGGTAGACATCCCTTCAGCCGAAGCTACAGGACTAACTTGCCGAATTCCCTTAATTGGTTTTACCTTTCAGGTCTTGGCCTACTAAGCCTGGGCACCAGTGTCGGTTGTGGGTACAGCTAATTAAATCAACACCAAAAAGTTTTGCAACTTTTTGGGACGTCTCTTGCAAGCAAGAAACATTAGTATAATCTTTTCACTGGCTCTTGGAGTCAGCAGCAATTCAAAAATTCATCTGCATCTTAGGATTACCCTCAACAGATTTCTCGTTAAAACAGGCTTTCACCTGCATGCCTATCCGAAAGCAAATTATATTATATAAGATTTAATTAGTCCAGGAATATTAACCTGATATCCATCGTCGTACTCAGTTAAGATACGACTTAGGTGCTGACTAACCCTTAGCTAAACGATATTGCCAAGGAAACCTTACCCTTTCGACCTTATTCATTCTCAGAATAATCACATCCTACTCTTACCAGGATTCTCATTACTATTCGCTCCACTCTTTCTCTCGAAAAAACTTCTGCGCAAATAGTACGCCTGCTTACTAGAACATTCTATATTAATAATATTAGATTTTGATGTTGAGAAAAATTGAATATGATTTGTGAAAATTCGTTTTTGACGAATTTGAGTGAGTGTGAAGAATTATTTTAAAAGGGTCTTCAAGAAATTTTTAGTCTTTTTTTCTTTTTGTCTAAAGCTCTTAGTGCTCTTGCCTGATGTTTTTCAGTCAAGGTTCTAGCTTTTTGACCTCCTGTTAGTTCATCATAATGAACATCTAAGTCATAATGCCAGCCTCCATCATAATTTCCTTTAATACTATCTTGGTTGCAAAGTACACAATTTCTTTCATAAGAAGTTTGGCCTTCTTTCCAGATATGTCCAAACGGTCGTGTCCAATAACAACGAAGGTGACTTAGTTCATCTTTATTTTCCATAACTTCTCTTAATCTATAACATTTATAAACCTTCCCATTGGTCTTAACTTCTAAGTTAAAACAAAAATCCTCAACATCAAAATCCCACTCGTATTAAATATCTTTTTTATACGACAGATAAAATTTTTATTTTACCTATATTAATTTTAAACCGAATGCCTCCAAAGTATCGGTATTATGCTTAGCCCCGTCCATTTTCAGGGCCCTGAACCTCGATGGGTGAGCTGTTACGCTTTCTTTAAATGATAGCTGCTTCTAAGCTTACATCCCCGGTGTCTCAGGTTCAAGACGCCTTTTGATACACTTAGCATAAATTTTGGGACCTTAACTCTGGTCTGTGTTGTTCCACTCTCGGAACAGTATCTTACATACTGCACCTGATTCTTGTGCTACGCAGTTAACAGTTTCTGAGTTGGAAAAATCTCCGTAAGCATTAGCTCCTGCAAGATTTATCCGTACTTTACACCGCCAACAAACTACACAAGACTATACGTAGGCATATTTCAGCAGGAACCAGCCATCGCCAGATTAGATAAGCTTTTCACCCCTATTCACAGGTCATTCGAGTGCATGTCCACAACACCGGTTCAGCCCTCCATCCTCCTTTCGAAAGACTTCAGCTTGCCCATAAATAGATCATCTGGCTTCAGGTCTTATCCATATGACTCGCGCGCTTTCACACTTGCTTTCGCTTCGGTTACTCAATATAATTGATTAGCCTCGCCATATAGAAAAACTCCCTGGCCCGTTCTTCAAAACGTACGTTACAACCCTTCCACACTAAAGTGAATAGAGCAGTAACAAACTGTAACTGTTAGATTTCAAGTCTTTTCAACCTCTGTTAAGAGTACTTTTCAGCTTTCCCTCGCGGTACTAGTGCGCTATCGGACTTTGGTTTTATTTAGGGTTGGCGGTTAATCCCGCCGTATTCAGACCTCCAATCCAGGAAGCCCTACTCGTCGAGGAACAGTGTATCGATTTAGTCTACAGGACTATCACCTTCTAAGGTGGAACTTTCCAGTTCACTTTGACTCGTCGACTTAGCTGTTTATCCTCACCACATTTCTATCTCTCTTTCAAGAGAAGATTCAGATTGCCCCGGGCCCTTTTCGCTCGCTGCTAATAAGGGCATCACTATTGTTTTCTTTTCCTGCCGGTACTAAGATGTTTCAATTCCCGGCGTATTTTTTCCTCTCGGAATAATTCAGAAATCTTGGGATCAAAGCTTGCATGCAGCTCCCCCAAGCTTATCGCAGCTTGCCACGTCCTTCATCATAACCAAAACCAAGCTATCTGTCTAACAGTATAAATTAGTAGTATGTCTAAGAATTAATTTGTTTAAAAGTTTTCAATAAATTGAAAACCTTCCGTCATTAGTTTGTATTTTAATACAAACTAGTGGGATTCTTCTACTGCTTATTTCATTGAACGTAAAGTTCTCATTACGATACAACAACATAGTTGCCGCACCATCTCGTGAATGAGTAGGAAACTCGTTTCCCGACGAAACTTGGGAAAGAGTATGATTTTGAATATTTTTTATTACGATTTTATAATAATAATTTTTTATTTAATATTAAAGTGAAATTTCAGTATTTAAAATGTTCGGTAGTCTTAGAAAAACTTTTTGCTAGAACACAAAGTTGTTAAAGAAAAATTGAATATGATTTGCGAAAAATATACAATAGAGGTTAATAAGATTAATTATTCCAAATCTTCTTTTCTATTCCTGAAGGTTTCATATCCCCAAGAAAGACTATTTGTGACAAGAGGTAAGAGATATAATGGAAGATGAATAGGATTTGAAGTATCTGTATTAAATATATTATTTATTATCTCATTTCCAAGTAATAAATATGCTAAACCATGAACTCCTGCCCCAGCCATACTTAACCAAGCCACTATCCCTTCTACTTCTTCAGGACAGTTTTTTCTAACCCATGTTGGAGCAGCATAAAAAGCTCCAGGAAGATTTATTGCTATGTTCTTAAAATTATTTCCAAATGATTTTATTACATCTATATTGCTAACTCTTTTTTTAGAAGTTTGATTTAATAAATTTCCTAAATCTTTATCTGTCATAATTCTTATATCATATTTGATTTTTTAAACCTTTCTATCTGTTACCATTTTATAATAACTTCAATTTCCTAAAAAATAAAATGGACCCACCGTAATTCGAACATAAAAGACACCTAAGCGGTTTCTTTTTATCTTCCCTTGACATTTAAACTACTTTGTCCGATGTCTCTCGGTAATGTATGTTCTTGTTTAATGACTAACTAACGAACACATATATGGACCCACCGTGAATCGAACACGGACCTCTTCCGTTCTTTGGAATAAAGACGTGATAATGTTCCACATCTTATTCCGTGCAAGGGAAGTATCTTAAGCCATTGGACTATGGGCCCATAGTTCAATTAATGAATTTTAGTTTTTTAAGTTTTGTTTTTTGATTATAAGATGTATGTAGAAATAATTTGCAAGTTAATATTATAATAATTTTTAGGAGGTGATCCATCTGCAGGTTCCCCTACAGATACCTTGTGACGACTTAACCTACCTCGCTTACCCAAGATTCTCCTTCGAAAAGTTTCATCATAAATAAACTTGGTTGGTTTGACGGGCAGTGTGTGCAAGAGACAGTGACTTATTCACCGGACGTTGATAACATCCGATTACTACGAATTCCAGCGTCATGAGGCTGAGTTACAAACCTCAATCTGGACTGAGATGAACTTTAAGAGATTGGCTTCACCTTTCGGTGTTGCATCCCATTGTATTCACCATTGACGCGCGCGTGTTGCCCAGGGCGGTCGGGCTGTACCCACCTAACGTAGCCCACACTTTCATCCTTGTTACCAAGGCAATCTGTATATTGTAATGATAAATATACATGTGGGTCTTGCCTGTTACCTGATTTAACAGGTCACTTCACAGCACAGGCTGACGTCGGCCATGCAACTCCTCTCAGCGTGTCAGGTAAGCCCTTTAGGCTGACCTTCATCCTGCTGTCGGTCCTGGTAAGGTTCACGGTGTATAATCTAATTGAACCGCACGCGTCACTCGTTGTAGTGTCTCCCCGCCAATTCCTTTAAGTTTCGGCCTTGCGACTATACTTCCCAGGTAGCACACTCTTCGGCTTCCCTTCAGCACCAATACCTCTCGAGGAGGTACTAATGTTTAGTGTGCAGTGTTTACTGCTAGGACTACACGGGTATCTAATCCGTTTTGCGCCCCTAGCCTTCATCCCTTACTGTCAGAACTGTCCTCGTGAGATGCCTTCGCTATTGTTAGTCTGCTCAAGATTAACACATTTTACCGCTACTTTGAACATACTTCTCACGTCTTCCAGTCTCTAGCTTGACAGTATTTCTTGCGCGCTCTACATTTAAGATGCAAAATTTCACAAGAAACTTATCAAACAAGCTACGGATGTTTTAGACCCAATAAAAATGGCTGCGACTTGGACCGCTAGTATTACCGCGGCGGCTGGCACTAGTCTTACCCAGTCCTTATTCAAAAAACTTTTTACATTTCATAAAAGATTTTCGTATTGAAAATCACTCTGGCTCAATTTGTCACGCTTGCGCGCATTGCAAAATATACCTAACTGCTGCACCCCGTGGGGCTGGGAATAGTGTCTCAGATTCCCTCTCAGGGCCTCTCCGCTAAGAGCCCTTACAGATCATAGGCTTGGTGGGCTATTACCCCGCCAACAACCTAATCTGCCGCAGCCCCATCCTTAGGCGCGAGTTTCAGAGATAAATCATTCCAGGGTATATCTCTTATCAAGTATTAGTCTCAATTTCTCGAGGGTATCCTTGACCTAAGGGTAGGTTAGCTACGTGTTACTGAGCAGTTCGCCTTTCACTTAATTCCGAAGAACCAAACAAAAAAACTTGCATGTCTAAGTGCAAACCAGAGAGCCGCAGCCGCCAGCAGGATCAACTGGATTTAAACTTCATTGATTATAATTTAAAAAAATAATCTCAGCGCATAATTTTTGTAAGAAAAATTACACTTCACACAATTCCTAACTATTGGCTTAGGTCAAATAAGTACTATCAGAAATATTTCGTCTAAAGACGAATTATTTGATATTCAATATCTATAAAAGATATTGATTAAATTCATTTAACGATGTTGAATAGAATTCAACGGCTATAAATATTAGAACTACAACAAACTACTTCTACATACCTCATACCTTAACGTGAATCCGAATATAATTAAAGTACTCATCTTAATATCCTTTTCAGAAAATTTTGGTATATAAATCTTTCGTTGAAAGATTAATTTTTGTCGTCGGTTTGAGATTAATCTATTATATTTTTAAGACCTGTGAAAGTTTTTGGTAATGTCTTTTCTAAATTTTCTTTAGTTAGATATCCCATCAAAGTTCTTGAAATTGGCGGTTCAGAAATATTAAGATAAGCCCATCCATGATTATTAACTATACGTCCAACAACCCCATAAATTAGATAGTGAGGTTCTTTTGTAATCATGGGACCTTTTTCACGGGTACTTGCAGGTAAAACACTAGTCAAAGCATCTTCAAATGCAGAAACATTAACTCCTGCAGAACCAACCAGTTTGTAATCTTTAATAAATTCAATTTCAACATGAGGTGTTACCAAAGTTTTACTTGTTTCCCAACAATCTCTTGACATAACAACTTTACAACGGAGATCTTTATAAAAATAGTTGTTCTCTAAAACATATTCCAAAACATATTTAAAATTCCCTTTCTTTTTTCTTTCATGCCAATCTTCGTTATCCAAGAACATAGAGCAACAAATCTTCATTATGATTTTAGATTAGAGATTAATAAAAAATTAAAATCATGGGCACTTCCGAAAATTCCGCCGACAAGAAAAAAAATAAAACGGCTCGCAATCCAAGTTCCAGACCATGATTTAGAATATGCAAAATTTGAAGGGATAATAAAAGAAGGTTATGGAAAAGGAAAAGTAAAAATCTGGGATGAAGGACAATATGATTTGCTTTACAAAGGAAAAGATAAAATAGAATTTGAACTTTTTGGAAAAAAACTCAAAGGAAAATATGTTTTAATCAACGCAAAAATGGGCAAAGACAAAAAGAATTGGTTATTTTTTAAAGTAGAATAAAAATAAAATTAAATTGAGGAAATGAAAATCTTTGATTTACTTTTTTAAGATTTAAAGCCAAAGTTTTTTGGAAAAGGACACATTGAGCCAACTCCAACCCCCAAGATTAAATCCTCGAAACTTTGAACCTTTTTTATTTGCACTTCTTTTCCAAATTCATGTTGGTAAATCTCAGCATATTTTTTTGCAGAATTTAGATATTTCTTTTTATCTCCTCTTATTATAATAACAGACCCATCTGATTTATTTCGTCCTCCATCTCCAAGCAAACCTGCTACACCACACCCAAATTGAGGATCTAGAAATGATGGGCGAGCAATAAATTCTAATCTATTGGTTTTAGATAAAGAACCATCTATTCCTCCAACAACCATATAATCTCCTCTATAAAAAAGGCCGAATGATTTTTTTACAATTTTATTTATTTCTTCAGTAAACCCAACATAACTATCATTTCTATTTCTTTGTCTTCTTCCCCCATCTCCCTCTAATTGTAAATCATTTCCAAGCAACAAGGTAGGTTGTTCATTTAATATTTCTTTATGAGGTTCCAAATTATATTTTTGTGATAAAGAGTCTATTTCTTCTGTTGAAAGTTCTTTATCTATAAGTTGGTCTTCTAATTCTTTTTGATGATGTCCTAAAGGAGTGTTTTCTAAAACAGTATCAATATATTCAAAGTCAGGAACTTTCAAAAATTCTGAAAAACCTGAACACCGATCTAACCCTCTACTTGCTTCGCTGTTTCTCAAGTGATAAAAAGCACTAAGCGAATCTCCTAGCAAGTTTAAAACATTCTCATGGTAATCCGGGGATATTTCTTCTAATTCTGTTCTGTAATTTTTAGAAATTTTTTCAAATGTTTTCAATAATTTTTTCAGATTTATTATATTTATCTATTTCTTGAAAAGGATTTATTGATACAACAAGATTATCTCTAAAATCTTCTATTGTTTTTCTAACAAATTGTTTATCAACTGATTCATTTGTCCTTGGAACTTTTTTTAATTCTAAATTAGTGTTTTCCATAATTCTTTTATTAATTTGGACTATTTAAACCTTTTGTTTTGTTATCACTTGAGAATTAATAAACTTTATTCTTCCCCAGTCCAAATTTCCAAATCAGGGATATTTGTTTCAATTTTTCTCGCCTTACAATATCCTCTTGCTAATAAATAAAAAATCACGCCCAAACTTTTTTCAGATTTATTATTCCCAATAATAATTTGGTCTGCTCCTTTTGTAAAATTATTTGTGTCGCTAACCATCAAAACTTTTTTCCTTACATTTACTGTATCATTCAAAGCATTTCTGTCAAGCCACGAATCACAAACAATTGTCAACTCATTTTCAAAAAAGTTAGGTAAATCTGTGTTTGTTAAAATTCCTGCAGGATATTTTTTTGTGAATACTTGTATTCCGGTATATTTAGAAAACATCTTCGCTGCTTTCCATCCTGCTTGTCTTTTACAGGCAAGAATAACATCTTCTGGCGCAAATTTTGATAAGTATTCAATTCCTTCTTTTAATTTTTCGTCAATTAAGTCAGTATTAAAAATAGCCAAACCATCTGCTCTTCTTCGGTAAACAAACGGCTTCATGTTCGGCGTAACAACTTTTGTTCCCAAATAAATACCTGTCTTAATATAATCTTCAAGAGGAATCAGCATATCTGCCCTTTTCTTTAACTTAACCTGCTCTTTCAAATCCTTTGTTGCAACAACATCAACCTTTTCAGAAAGTTTCTTAACCTTTTTCAAAAGTTCTTTTTTCTTTTTCTCAATATCTGTTGAGGAAAGAGCGTCAGCTTTCTCTTTTGCTATTGATTTTGATTCTTCTTGTTCTGTATCTAAAGAAATCTGCTCAGCTTCCTTTGTTAAATCTTTGCCCTCTGTATTTATATCTTCTTTTACAGAGGGTACACCCTCCCCTGGACCTACTTGGTTGGGTGCCAAATTCTCAACAACTTCATCTAAGACTTCTTCAACATTTTCTTTGCCCTTAGTAAGAATCTTCTTGGAAGATTCTTCAGGGTACGCCTGTGGTGCAATAGTTTTTATAACATCTACCATAAGAAACCAGATGAAAATTGATTTATAAAAGTTGTGTTAGTTCTAAGATAAAAAAGGAAATTCAAAAGAAAGAGCAACTATGAATATCAGAATAGAAAAAAGTAAAACTGCTCCTCCAATAATAATCCCTGTTATTGCTAACCCTCTCTTTTCTTTATTTTCTTTATTTGCTAAAAAAATCCAACCAAAAATTATTGCTAAAATTGAAGCTAGAAAACTTAAAAGAAGGCCAATGCCTCCTAAAAATATAAATAATCCTCCTAATATTGCGACTATTAAAGAAGTAATTGCCATCCATTGATTTCTCATGTATAACTAAAGGGAAATTATTTTTTAAACCTTCCTACTTCAAACTCTTTTCAATCTCTATCAGCCTTTTTATTTTCCCTTCTCTAACATCTCCATCAATTCCACATTTAAAAAAATCAGCCTGAAAACCAAAAGCTAAATCCGCCAAAATATTTTCTTCTGTCTCGCCACTACGATGAGAAAAAACTATTTTAATATTATTTTCCTTAGCCAACACACAAACTTTTTTCACATCAAGCAAGGAACCAATTTGATTTGGTTTTACAATCACAGCATTAATGCTCTTCATTTGAATGGCTTTCTCAAGTCTTTTATGATTTGTTACAATTAAATCATCACCAACAATTAAAATTCCAGGAAATTTCTTTGCCCCAGTACGCTGTATAGAGAGGTACGCCAGGAGGCGTAACAACTTAGCATGAGACTCGAAATCATTTTCTTCAAAAGCATCTTCAATATAAAACAAATTAAAATTCTTAATCAAATTACTCAAATATCCTAACTGCTCTTTTTCATTTCTTCTTAACAGAGGATTTTTGTACTGGTAATTTTTTCTTTTGTAAAAACTTGAACCTGCAACATCCAACCCCAAGGGAGTTTTTAACTTCTTCAAAATATCCAAAACTTCTTTTTCATTCAAAGAAGTCATCCAAGCATTCTCGTCATTTTTTTTACTATTAAACTTTTTATCTTCTTCTCCCAAAATTTTTTCAGCACCCTTTTTTAATTTTTTATTTATTTCAAAAGATTCTTTTACAGATTTTGATTTTGGAATCAATAAGAATTCCTGAAAATCGGGTTTTTTGTCTGAAGAAGAATGTGCTCCTCCACCAATACAATTTCCAACTAATCTTGGAGATAGTTTAGCCGAGCTATTAATTAATTCCCAAACCTGTTTTTTTTGTTCAGATGCAATTGCTTTCAAAATCGCAGACTCTAATGCAAAAAGAGTGTTCGCCCCAATATGCCTATCCACAATATCTTCAGTTCTTTTTAAATCATCAAACTTCTCAAAAACCTCTTCGGAAAAATAATCACTAAATTTTTTTATTGTTTCAATATCTCCCTCAAGATTTTTTTTATAAGTCTTTTTCGCATGCTTTCCTGTTGACTTTCCATTCGGAGCAGAGGCAGAAAACTCTCCGACATTTGTTTTAATTGAAATTAAAATTGTCTTCTCTTTTCTAGAATCCAAAATCTCGCACGCAGACACACCTTTTATATTCATAAATAATAAAAGAAATTTGTTTTTATAAAATTATTCCTCTTCTCCACTTCCACTTTCTTCATCTTTTTCATCCTCAGGATTTGCCAAAGCCATAATCTCTCCTTCCTTAGCAATCTCTTCTTCTTCTTTTGCGTCTATTTCTTCAATTTTCCTATCATCTATTTTTTGTTCCTTAAATCTTTTTAACTTTTCATCTTTTCTTTCAGGAAAAGGTTTTTTAACAGAAATAGGAAGAATGTTCGAATTCAACTCAACTTCTGCAATTTTCAACGCATCGAACTTAATTTTTTCCAAATCTTCATTACTAATTTTAATTAATAGAGGAGCATTTGTCGCAATCTGTAAAGCTCTTGCTCCAAGAATTCTTGCTTGTTCATATTTTGTAAATTCTTGTTTTTGTGTCATCTTACTTAACTGCCTTTTCAATTTTTTTAAATATATCCTTCCAAGTCTTATCCAACATATCTAAAACTTTTTCAAACTCTTCGACTTCAATTGCTTCTGAATTTCCTTTTTGCATTGAAGAGATAATGCCATTTGAACTTCCAATTGTGATTCTTGTTTCCCCAACATCTTCTTCTTCTCTTGTTGGATCAACAATTATATTCTTCCCAACTTTATGAAAAGTAATTGAAATTGGAAAGTCCTTTTTTATAGGCAAACTCTTATCAGTCAATTCACCAAATAAAACTTTCTCTTCTTCTTCATCATACTTTGGAATTTTTGCATTTCTTAAAGCAGCAACTGCTCCAATCCCGGCAGCATCTAATAAGTTTCCGTCGTCGTTTATTGAATAAATGTCTATGAAAACTGTCCAAACCTTCTCCCCTTCTTTAATGCATAACTTATCAAAATCAATAAATCCACATTCCCTTATTCCTCTATCAATAACTCTTGCAACCTCAATTGCAGGAAATTTAGGCGGGCCATTTTCAAACCTTGGAGAACTCAATGGAAGCAATTCAGAAGTTACCATCATGTTTCCTTTTCCAGGAGAGTCAGAATAAGGAGTTCCAACATTCATCTTAACCCCAACCAAAACTTCTGTGTTTCCAATTTTTACTCTCGCAGAACCATCAGCATTTTTTGAAACACCTGTTTCAATACTTAAATCTCTAAATTCATTAAGTTCTCGACCATCAAATCTTTTACCTTGTTCTAAATATTCTTGAATTCTTTTCTTTGTTATATTTGATGTTGTTTGTTCAATCATTTTAAATCTCCTACTAAACTATCTTTCAAAGCCTGTTTCTGGACTTCATAAATTTTCTTGCTTGCTTCTCTTGCCATTTTCATAGCTTGTTTTAATTGCTCTGTTGTAATATGCCCATCAACTTGAATATGAGTTAACTTTCCATCATTTGTAAAAGTAATTGGAATGTCTGTTGAACCCTCGCCGTCTTCAAACTCTGAATCTTCGTATTTGTCCAAGTCCAAAACAATTGTTTTGTCAAGTTTTCCTGCAGCAATACTTGAAACCATGTTTTTCATTGGGATTCCTGCGTGTGCCAAAGCCATTGCAGCCGCGTTAATTCCTGCGCATCTTGTTCCAGCGTCGGCCTGAGTCATGTGAATATGAACATCAACAACCATTCCAGGATAATCTTCTAACATCACAACAGGCTCCAAAGCCCATTCTGTAATCTTACTTATTTCAGTACTTCTTCTGTTTGGTCCAGGTCTTATCCTGTCTGTTACAGAAAAACTCATCATGTTGTAAGTGCATCTCAAAGTTCCCTTTGCTGGATTTCTCTGATTTCTAGGATGGTGCTCTTTTGGCCCATAAACCGCTGCAATCGCAATTGTGTTTCCTGATTGAAACATTGCACTTCCATTTGCATTCGGAATAATTCCAACTTTTGCACTAATCGGTCTTATCTCGTCGGCTTTTCTTCCACTTTGTCTTTTTATTTCTGCCATTTTAATATTGTGTTTGTTTTCTTGCATATTTATTTGTATCTTCTTCATCTTCGTATTGGGATCCATAATTTGTCCCAGAGGTTTGGTATCCTGAACACTCTCCACATGAATTTTCTAAACAAGTCATTTCTTCCCCCCCTTAAAATATTTCTCCATTTCTTCTGTCAAACCACTCACAAAACATTTTTCAGCCACATGCAAAATTGCTTCTTTGGCCGACAATTCTTCTTCTACTTTATCGCCACTTATCCAAATCAAACCATTTTGTCCAACAACAATATCGCATTTTGTATTATCTTTTATTAATTTTATCATGCTACCTTCTTTACCAATAATCCTCGGAACTTTGTGCGGATTTACTTCTATAATTATTCCATCTTCAATCTTACCAAGCCCCCGTGATTTAAGACTCACATCAATTCCTCGTTTATTTATTCCCCAAATTTTAACAACTGCCATGTCCCCGATATCCATAACTTCATCAAGCTCGTCCTTATTCACATATCGCGGAACTTCCATCAAAGACAAAAACGCAGTCCTAGAAGCATTAATATTAATTATCCATCCATTAAAAGTAATTTCTTCAACTTTACCAATAACAACATTTCCTCTTCGCGGACTATAAACTCCTGACAACGGAATAACTTTAACTAATTTATCCAATGTTTCAGCAAGCCCAAATCTCAAAGCATAAATCCCGTCATCCCTCTTTTCTGTTCCCTCGCCCGGCAAAAAATCTCCGCTATCAACAATCTTTTCTCCAGGTATTATTATTTTTCTTTCTGTCATTTTATTATTGTTTTATATCTTCTGTTATTGCACTTCCATGCGTAACTGAATTTAGTTTGTCATAAAAGTCCATGATTATTCCCGAAGGAACCTCGACAACAACTTCCAAACTTCCGTCGTCAAGCCATTTTTCTTGGTCTTTGTATTGACTTATTATTCCATAAGCTTTTCCTGTGTGAATTGCAGGAACAGTTATCTTGACTTTCTTTGTTTCAAGTTTAATCGGAATAATTTTACTTATTTCTAAAAGAATATCTTTAATTTGGTTTTCTACGTTTGTATTCTTTATGTTAACATGAGATTGTTTCAGAGCGTTTTTAACTCTTTCGCTTGTGTGTGGATTCCCAGTTTGAGGATCCACAGAATTACTCACAAGAAAATCAACAACTTGTTTAAACCTTTGCTCCTGCTCAGCACTCCTTTGCTCCTGCGTAACAAGAACCTCACCATTCTTAATTATCTTTTCAACAATTTCCTTAACATCTTTTGTGGCAAACGCACTTTGCAAATCAGCACCAGACGCAACCTCGCCTTTTTTTGAATCAGTAAAAATTTTGTCTCCCTCAGCCTCAATAAAATCAGATTCACCTTTCTTAAATTTCAAGGCATCATCTAAATTAACCAATATCTCAAAGTTCTTTCCTGCTTGTTTTATTCTTGCTAATGTTTGCGTCATTATGCCACTCCAATTAATTTACATAATTGTGCAATGAAAATTTTATATTTACTTTGTGTCATTTTAATTTAATTTCTTAGATAATTTTTTAAAAATTTTTGGAGAATTATCTTCAAAAAAAAGATTTACCCAGGCCAACCCAAGAGGATTATATATTTCTTCTCTAATATATTTTCTGTTTCCCAAGATATCTTCATAAGTTATTTTAAAATGATGTTCATTTATCTCTTCTCTCATTTTAAATTTCCTTTATCTTTTCCCCTTCTAATTTTTTTAATTTACCTTCCTCGCCTTCAATATAACCTAATTCAAATCTTTCAATGTCAAAATCTTTTCCTTGAATTTCTTCAAATATTTCCAAAACAAGTTTTATGCCTTTCTTAATTGTCAGGTCTTGTTTGTATGTTTCTCTTAATTTCTCTCTCAGCTTATCATCATTTTCTCCAATGGCATTTGCATAGTAAGAAAAATAATTCCCTGTAATATCGCTCACATAAAGCATAGGCGTTCCATTATTAACTCCTGCAACCATTAGGGAAACCCCGAATGGCCTTGCGCCACCATATTGCGTGAACTGCTGTTGTATATTTGAAATTTCTTTGATAATTAATTCAGGTTCTATAGCAGAATCATAAGTTATTCTGTGTTGCTGTGCCAAAACCTGCGTTCTTTCAATCAAAACCCGCGCATCTGCAATAATTCCCGCGACACTTACAATAATATGAGAATCAATTTCGTGAATCTTATTCGCAGACGCCTGAACAACTAATTTATCCTTTATTCTCTTGTCAGCAATTATAAACACCCCGTCAGAACATTTCATTCCAACACTTGAACTCCCAAGTCGCACTGTTTTCTCTGCATATTCTACTTGGAGCAAATGACCTTCTGGCGAAAACATAGTCGCAGTTCTGTCATAACCCATTGCTTGATGTTGCATATCTATTGGCATATCCATTTTATTATTGAGAAATTATAATATTTAATCTTGTTTTTTCTCTACCAAATTTAGAAATATTATCAATTTAAAAGGTTTTTGGTGGAAAAACTTTATTTCTTCCTCAACCCCTTTAAGGTCCCACTAACTTTCTCAACACTTATTTTTTCAGGAAAAACACAAAGCCCAGCACGAACAGAATCAACCATCTCGCGATTTATACAAATAACCGCTGAATCCTTTCCACTTTTAATCCAACTCAAACCGCATTTTGACATTCCCAAAAACCCAATAAAATCCAAAATCGCATTCTGAATATTTGTTTTCAAATTCTTTCCTTTAATAAGAAGATATCTTTTCTTTTCCCGAGCAGATGGTTTAAGTGATTTCATAATTATTTATCTCAAGAGGACTTTATATTTTTATTGTTCTCTTGAAACATTTTTAAACCAAACATTCTAATTAATTAAAAGAGGAAAATAAAAATTGGAAATACATACTATTGGTGGATTTAATGAGGTAGGAAAAAATATGACTGTAGTAGATATGGGGGATGATGCAGTTATGTTTGATGCAGGAGTTCACTTGCCTGCACTTATTGAATTACAAGAACAAGAAGAAAGACAAACAATACCCTCTGAAAAAAAATTAAGGAACATTGGAGCACTACCAAATGATTTAATTTTAGATAAATTTGGAATAAGAAACAAAGTTAGGGCAATTCTTTTAGGGCACGCGCATTTAGATCACATTGGGGCAATTCCATATTTAGGTTATAGGTATAAAGCCCCTGTTGTTGGAACACCTTTCACAACAACTGTCCTGAAAAAAATCCTGCAGGACGATAAAATAAAAATTCCAAATCAGATAAAAGCAGTTAACCCTAATTCTACTTATACTATAAAAGGAAAAAGGAACTACGAAGTTGAATTCATTAATGCCACGCACTCTACAATACAAACTTCAATGATGGCTTTGCACACTCCAGAAGGAATTGTTTTGTATGCAAATGATTTCAAAATGGACAACACTCCTGTTATGGGGTTACCTCCAAATTATCAAGCACTAAAAAGAATTGCAAAACAAGGTGTAAAGGCTTTGGTGGTGGATTCACTTTATTCTGGTTCAGAGGGAAAAACTCCAAGCGAGAAAATCGCAAGAGCAATGGTAGAAGAAGTTTTAATGACAGTCGAAAACCAGAAATCCGCAATTTTTGTCGCAACATTTTCTTCACATATAGCAAGGATAAAAAGCATAGTTGATTATGCAAAAAAACTTAACAGAAAAGTTTATGTTATTGGGAGAAGCATGAATAAATATCTTTCAGCTGCAAAAGAAGTTAATATGTGTCCTTACCATAAAGATATTTATATTGGAAGTTATAAAAGACAAGTGGAAGCAATTTTAAAAAAAGTCAGCAAAGATAGGGAAAATTCTTTAGTTATTTGTACAGGTCATCAAGGAGAGTCAGGAAGTATTTTGGACCGGCTTTCAAGAAAACAATTACCTTTTGAATTTACACAAAATGATAATATAATTTTCGCGTCAAAAACAATTCCTGTACCAGTAAACATAGCAAGCAAAGGACAGTTGGATAAAAGATTAAAAAAATCAGGGGTTAGAATTTTTGACAAGGTTCATGTTTCAGGACATGGAGGAAAAGAAGATTTAAGAGATTTAATTTCAATAGTAAATCCTGAGCACATAATTCCTGCCCATGGTTCAACACAACAACTAACTCCTATGATTGAACTTGCAAGAGAAATGGGTTATGATATAGGCAAACAATGTCACTTGATGCAAGACGGTCAGAAGTTGAAATTATAAAATGGTAAAAGTGAATATAAACTTCCCATTTATTAAAAAAAATTTTGGAGGTTATTTTGAATGAGAGAAGATATTCTTGGAGGATTAAGATTAGCATTAATTAGAGGGGAAACTCTAAAAAAAGCAATGATGACTTTTTATAATGCAGGTTATAAAAAAAATGATATTGAAGAAGCTGCAGCAGCATTACAGCAAATGAATGCTCAAAAAGTTGTTACACAAGTACAAACTGCCGTAGCAAAACCAGTAAAGAAAGTTATACAAAAACCCCCTCCACAACTAACAACTACCCAACAAGTTTCAAATTACGGCGCCCAAAAAAATTTCCAACAACCAAAAACTACTCCAGAAGTTTCAAATTATGGTGCTCCAAAAAAATTCAATAGAATAATGGTAATCCTTCTGATCATTTTGTTAATTATCTTGCTTGGAATTTTAATTGGCATTTTTTTATTTAAGGAAGAATTAATAGGGTTTTTCAATAATTCTTTTAACTAAAATGTCTAAAATTTACCAACCTTCTGAAGATTCTTTTCTTATGTCAAGAATTTTAAAACAACAACTTCCAGAATTATTAGAAAAAAAGCCTGATTTGAAATTTTTAGAAATAGGTGTAGGTTCAGGAATAAATTTACAAACAGCTCTTGAATCTGGAATCAAAAAAGAAAACATTTTTTCATCAGATATTGATCAAAAAGCGGTTGACAAATGTAATTTTCTTGGACTTCATTGTACACAATCTAATCTCTTTGAAAATTTTGATACGCGATTTCAATCGGATTGCAATAAAGAAATCGCTTACCAGAACAAAGAAGGAAGGTTAAGCGAAGGAAACCATGGGTGTCCTCGCAAATATGATTTAATTATTTTCAACCCTCCTTATCTACCTGAAGATAAAAGAGAACCAAAAGATTCTAAACTTCAGACAACAGGAGGAAAAAAAGGAAACGAAATAATAAATGAATTTCTTAAGCAGGCAAAGAATCACCTCGAACAAGAAGGAAAAATATTTTTAATTACAAGTTCACTTTCAGAAGAAATTAATTTTAAGGAATTAGGTTACAAGGAAAAAGAAATTGGTTGTGAGAAATTGTTTTTTGAAAAGTTGTGTGTTTTGGAATTATTTATATAATATTTTCTTCTATTTTTTTATTGATAAACTCAATCTGTTTTTCACACCTCATAATTCCATCCCCAAATATTTCAATCTCTTTTTTCAAAGATTCTATTTCTTTATTATGGTATTCAATATTTTTCTGATGGTGTTCATCTATTTGTTCTTTATGAAATTTTAATTTTTCTTCTTGATATATCTTCTCATCCAAATCAGATATTTCTTCAATTTTTTTCTTATGATCGTCGATTGAATTAGCATGAAAATTTATCCAGCCTTCATTATATTTTATTTCTTTTTCATTTAATTCCAATAATCTTTTAATTTCAAGAAGTTGTTCAGAATAAAACTCTTTACGATTAGATTGTTGATTGTGTTGTTCTTTAAAATACTTTAACCTTTCTGACATATCTTTTTTATCTTTCATTGTAACTTTTAAAAAAATTTAATTCACATGTTTCAAGTTCTTTAAATAAATCTTTCTTAAATATAAATTTATCTGCCCCTTCTTTCATTACTTTTTCTTTAACATTTTCTTTACTCATAACAATAACTGGTAATCCTTTATCCTTAGAAGATTTTATTATTTCAATTGAATCAAAACCATTTAAATCAAAATCAGTAATAACACCATCATAAGAATTTTGTCTAATCTCATCCAACCCTCCTTCCAGCGTATTAGCATATCCAAGTTTACAAACTTTGTTTAGTGAATTTTCTATTCGTTGATAAACTTCTGGCATATCATCTACAACCAATATTTTTAGTTTTTTCATAAATTACATGAGAATCAAAACTATTTAAACCTTCCCATTGTAACTACTATCCAATTGTTACAATCTATTAAATTTACCACAATTATCTTTATATATTCCGTCTCTCTAAAATTTTGATGGTTAGATTTGCACATATAGCTGATGTTCATTTAGGAGGATGGAAGCAACAGCCATTGCAAGATTTAAATTTTGAGTCGTTTAGAAAAGCAATTCAAACCTGCATAAATTCAAAATTGGATTTTGTTTTAATCGCAGGAGATTTATTTGATTCTGCCTATCCTCCAATAGAAATTCTAAAAGAAACATTTACAGAATTTAGAAAACTAAAAGAAGCAAAAATACCCTGCTTTCTTATTGCTGGTTCGCACGACTACTCTATTTCTGGAAAAACTTTTTTGGATGTTTTGGAACGAGCAGGATTTTGCAAGAACATAACTGACTTTGAGGAAACAGAAAATTCAATAATCTTAAACCCGACAATTCACGAAGGAATAGCTCTTTATGGTTACCCCGGAAAAAAATCAAGTTTAGAAATACCTGACTTAAGAAAAATAAAATTAAACGAAGCCCCTGGAATGTTCAAGATTTTTATGCTTCATACAACAATTGACAAAGCAAAAGGAACATTACCTATTGATTCCATAGAAACAGAATTACTACCAAAAGCAGATTACTACGCATTAGGGCATTTGCATATTGATTTTCAATACCAAAATTTTGTTTATCCTGGTCCAATCTTCCCAAATAATTTTCAGGAACTTGAAGATTTAAAATACGGAAGTTTCTACATCGTAGACACTGAATCACAAAACCCTCTCCAAAAAATAGAACTAAAAATTAAGGAAGTCGTTTTATTGGACATTGAAATTAAAAATGCTATTACTGCAACAGAGAAGATAATTTCTGAATTAAACGAGAAAGATTTAGAAGACAAAATAATTCTTCTCAGGGTTAAGGGGGAATTAGAAGCAGGTAAAAATTCAGACATAAAATTTCAACAGATAGAAGAATTTGTAAAATCCAAAAATGCATACTTTATTTTGAGAAACACACACGATTTGAAAGCAAAAGAAGTTGAATTTGAAATAGAGATAAAGGATTCAGAAAACATCGAAGAGGAAACAATAAAAGTTTACTCAGAACAAAACCCGTCGGACTTTAATAAATTAATACCTCAATTAATTGATTCTCTTTCCATTGAAAAACAAGAAGGCGAAACATCAGAGAGTTTTACAAATCGGATTTTAGAAGAAAGTAAAAAAATTTTGAAATTTTAAATGATATTAAAAAAAATCACATTAAATAATATAAGAAGCTACGAACACCAAGAAGTAGAATTCACAGAAGGTTCAACATTATTATCAGGAGATATTGGTTCTGGAAAAACTTCTATTTTATTAGGAATAGAATTCGCATTATTTGGATTACAGCCAGGACAAAGAGGTTCTTTACTTTTAAGAAATCAAGAAAAACAAGGAGGGGTTATAATGGAATTTGAAGTTGACGGAAAAAAGGTAATTGTTGAAAGAACTTTAAAAAAGTCATCAAAATCAATTTCTCAAGATTATTGTGCAATCACCGTCGACAATAAAAAAAAAGAACTATCGGTTACAGAATTGAAAAATAGAATACTCGAACTTTTAGATTACCCAAAAGAATTTTCCAAAAAACAAAATATCCTTTATAAGTTCACGGTTTACACTCCTCAAGAAGAGATGAAACAAATAATTTTACAGGATTCCGAAACAAGGTTGAACACTTTGAGGCATGTTTTTGGTATTGATAAATATAAAACGGTTTTGGAAAATACGGCAATTTTGGCTTCGAAAATAAGAGAAGAAAAAAGAATAAAACAGGGTTTTACAGAGGCCCTTGAATTAGATAAGCAAGATATAATTTCAAAAGAAAATGAACTTGAATCAAAACAAAAAAGTCTTGTGCTTATTGAAGAAGATCTTTTATTAAAAAAAGAAAACCGGAAAAAAATTGAAGAAGAAAAAAAAGGGATTTCTGAAAAAAAAGAAGAAAAAAATAAATTTGAACAAGAAGTTGAAAAAACAAAATTAATGATTTCTGCAAAGAGAGAAAATTTATCAGAAAATAAAAAGTTAGTTGTGGGGTTGGAGAACCAAATTGAAGAATTGAACAAATTATTTTTTGACAAATCAAAAATCTTGAATCTTGAAAATGAAATAAAATTCAAAAAACAAGAAAAAGAAAAATTCAATCAAGATAATTTACTAATTAGTTCACAAATAAATTCTTTAAACTTAAAAAATGAAGAGTCAAGAAAATTAGAACAAAAAATTTCAAGTCTCGAGGTGTGCCCTACATGTTTACAAGAAGTTGAGGCTGTTTATAGGGCAAATGTTTTGAACAAAATTCATAATGATTTTTCACAGAATAAGGAAAAATTAGAATTATTAGAATCAGGAAAAAAACAAATTTCTGAAAAAATAAAAATAGTTGATTTAGAAATTTATTCTAAAGAAAAAGAAACCACTGAATTAAAAATGATTGAAATAAAATTACAAGGGATAACCGAAAAACAATTACGGCTAGCCGAAGTTAAAAACTTAAATATTTCTTTTGAAAGAGATGTTGAAATTTTGGACAAGCATATTGAAATTTTGAACCAGTCTGTTTTTGAATTAAGCAGGTTTGATAGTTTGTTTGATTCCAAACAAAAACAATTTGAAGATGCTTTCAGAGAAGAAAGAAGTTCAGAAATAAAAGTTGCAGAATTGAAAAGGGAAATAGAAGTTTTTTCCGCTCAGATACAGGAGGCAAAAGAAAAAATAAAAAAAGCCGAGGAAGTAAGAAGGCAGTTGAATTATCTTACTGAACTTGAAACCTGGCTCTCCAAAGAATTTTCTTCTTTTGTTTCTCTTATTGAAAAAAACGTAATGATTAAACTTAAAGCAGAATTCTCAAAATTGTTCGACGAGTGGTTTTGTATGCTAGTTTCAGATTCATTTGACGTTAGTTTAACAGACGACTTCACACCAATAATAGAATACCAAGATTACGAAATTGACTATGCTTATCTTTCAGGCGGGGAAAGAACCGCTGTCGCTCTTGCATACAGGCTCGCATTAAATCAAGTAATAAATTCTTTAATGAGCAAAATCAAAACAAGAGACATTGTAATCCTCGACGAGCCAACAGACGGATTTTCAGAACAGCAACTAGATAAAATTCGGGATGTTTTGCAGCAATTAAATGTCAAGCAATTAATAATTGTGAGCCACGAGCAAAAAATAGAAAGCTTTGTTGAAAATGTTATTCGGTTTAAGAAAGTTAATGGTATTAGTCAGAGGGAATAGAAATTTTATTTTTCAATATAATCTTCTTTAGAAACCGACTCGTCAATTATATTCCCAAATTCTTGATATTTTTTGTAAAAGAAATCAGCCATTTCTCTAATTTTTTTATTCTTTGGAACATAAGTTTTTTCAAAATATTCTAAATACTGATTTAAAAAATCAGAAGCATCTTTTTTCTCAAGATAATGCCTTGCTAACTTTTCATAAGTTTCAAAATGCCATTTTTTCAATTTTTGATATTTTTCTTCTGAATTAAAATCCAAAATAATTTTTTCTCCATTAAAACTTAAAATTCCACTTTCGAAAAAACCAGTTAAATGAATTAACCCCTCGCAGTAATAAGAACGAGTTTCTTCATTTTCTTTCCAAGCAATTACTCCAATAGCTCTTGAAAGAACATTTCTTAAAAATTCTTTTCTTAAATTTTTATCTTCTGCATTAATAAAAAAACTCAATAATCCTCCCATTGTTGCTTTGAATTCCTCAATATTTTTGAAATTCCCTGTTTTGTTCATACAAATTTCAGTGTCATCATCTATCCAAAGAATATGTCCAAATTCATGCCCGATTGTTTCTAAATCATAAACTTTATGCCATTTTTCTGTTTCATTAAATAAAAATTTTCGAGATTCATTAATATAATCTTCTTCAAAAACTTCTTTAGCTAACTTTGTAAAAGGTGTTTCTCTTGCTTGTTTAAGTGCTGTATCTGAAAATCCAAAAATTTTCTTTCCATAAATATTGCTTATTTCTAAATCATTTGGAACAACTTGTGCTAAAGAAAGCCCATCCAAATTAGAGCCATAAAATAAAAAATATTTAGATAAATACAATTGAATTTTTTCTAAATTTTGCGTGGATTTTTTATAAATTTCTTTATAATTTTCTTTTCCAAATTTTTCAAAAAATTGTTCATACATCTTTTTTATTTTTTTAACTCCTTTACTTTTAGGCAAAACAAAATTTTGAAATCTCAAATCCCATTCTATTGAAACAGATTTTCTATATTTATCATCATAATATTCTAGAGGGTGCCCAATTTGAAAAGGAGTTGTAATCTTCATCCAATAAAAATCCACCTCTGACCATTTTTCAACTAAATTATCTGGATTTTTTTCTGAAAAAGCAACAATTAAAGATTCAAGATAATCAAGGTATTCTTTTTTTTTATGATAAATTTTGTCTTCTAAATTCAATAATTTCTCTTTGAATTTTTTCAGTTCAAGAATAATTTTTTCCACTTCTTCAAATGCTTCAAAATAAGATTTTCTTAAATATTTTCCTTCTTTGCTTACAAGAACAGAATAACACCTGTCTGCTTCAAGACCATAATGCCCTTTGTCTAAAAGGTTATTTTCTCTTAAATAATTCATTATCTTTTCTTGGTTTTCAAATTTTTCTTCTAATTCTTTCTTTATTTTTTGAATTTGTTTTTTCCAAGAAATCTCAAATAGGTTCATTTCTTTTCCAACATCATGGACTCCTTTTAAAATTTCAAGATAAAACGGCGTTAATAATTTTTTGTTTTCAATTTCTTCAATCATTTTTTTAAAATTTTTTTCATAAAAATCTTTTACCCAAAGATAAGCATTTTCTTTAATTTCAGAAATTTTTTCTTCAGAAATTTTTTCTTTTTTTAAAAATTGTAAAATAGAATCATTTTTCAAAAAAACTAGTTTTTTAACAATCGCAAATCTTGATTCTTTATTTATAGATAAATTTTGAGATTTAAGGAATTCATCAATAAACGCTTTTTTTTCATTTTCCTTTTTAATTACTGAAAAATAAGACATTGTTTCTAACATATATCTATCTGAAATATCATAAACTTCTCTAAGATTTTTTTCAAATTCTTGAATCTCCATAATTTTTATTAGAAAGCTTAATTTAAAAAACTAACCAAAAACTTTAAATAACCCATTTCCTAAATATTTTCATAAAGTTCTAATAAATTATTAGGTTATTCTGATTAAAAATGGATGAAGAATTAAAAAAATCAATCTTGAAAACAGGAACAACTATTCTGGGAATTGTTTGCAAAGACGGAGTTGTGATGGCTGCAGATAGAAGAACTTCTCTAGGACATGGTTTAATTTTTCATAAAGACTCTAGAAAAGTAGAAACAATTAATGATTATCTTGTTTTTGCAGGATGTGGTTCTGCTGTAGAAACCCAGAAAGTTTCTAAATTATTAGTTGCAGAATTAAAATTAAAAGAATTAAAATCAAGAAAAAGACCAAGCATAAAACAATCTGCCTCCTTACTTTCAAATATTCAAGTTACAGATAGCGCATTTATTTTAGCAGGATTTGATGAAGACGGAACTGTTGGATTATATGAGATAACTGGTGGATTCTTAAAAGAAGTTGAAGAATATACTGCAAGTATTGGCTCAGGAATGCCTTATGTTTTAGGTTTATTAGAAAGACAATACAAAAAAGGTTTGTCTATCAAAGAAGGAATTGAACTTGCAAAAGAATCTTTAAAATCTTCGATTCAAAGAGATTCTGCATCCGGAGATGGAATAGATGTTTTCACAATAACAAAAGAGGGAATAAAAAAAGTAGTTAGTCAGGAAATAAAACCTGAATATAAGGACCAATAAATTTAATTTTAAAATAAAATGGTAGACATTCTAAAGAATATAATAGAACAGCTTCATGGAGATATCACCGACGCTGGATTTGAAGGAGCAAACATAGTTCTTTATACTAATAATGAAAAGTTTTTCAAAGAAGATGGAGGAAAAATAAAAGAAATAGTTAACGAAATAAAAAAAAGAGTTGAATTAAGAGCAGACCAAAAAATTCTTATGGACCAGGAGCTAACCGAGCAAGAAATAAAAAAGATTGTTCCAGAAGAAGCAGAAATAACAAATGTCATTTTTGATTTTCATAGGAGCATAGTTGTAATAGAAGCAAAAAAACCAGGAATGGTTATAGGAAAGCAAGGTTCTATTTTGGAAGAAATAAAACAAAAAACTTTATGGATTCCCCAAATTCAAAGGTCTCCTGCAATAAAAAGTAAAATAACTGAGAATATTAGAGAAGTGCTTTATGCAAATAATAATTATCGAAGGAAATTTCTTAATTCAGTTGGGCAAAAAATTTACAAGGAGTGGAATCCTGAAAAAACAAACGAGTGGGTTAGACTGACTTTTTTAGGAGGGGCAAGGCAAGTTGGAAGAAGCTGTATTCTTTTGCAAACACCTAATTCAAAAGTTCTTCTTGATTGTGGAGTAGATGTTGCTTCACATGGGCAAGAAAAATTTCCTGTTTTAGATGTCCCAGAATTTGACATAGCACAACTTGACGCAGTAATAATAAGCCACGCGCACCTTGACCACGTCGGGCTTTTGCCTTACTTGTACAAAATGGGTTACAAAGGACCAGTATACATGACAACTCCAACAAGAGATATTGCCGCATTGTTATCTTTGGATTTTATTGGCGTTGCTTACAAGCAGGCAGCACAGCCATTGTTTGACTCAACACATATTAAGGACATGGTAAAGCACAGTATTTGCTTGAACTACAACGAGGTTACAGATATAACTCCCGACATAAGATTAACTTTTTATAATGCAGGTCATGTGCTTGGTAGTGCAATGGCGCACCTAAATATAGGAAACGGAGCACATAATTTACTTTATTCTGGAGATTATAAATATTCTAAAACAAGGTTGCTTGACCCTGCAATAACAACTTTCCCAAGAGTTGAGTCAGTAATTACAGAATCAACCTATGGTTCAAAAGATGATATTCTTCCTCCAAGAAAAGAAACAGAAGCAACTTTTATTAAAATGGTTAAAGATACAATTGAAAGAAAAGGAAAAGTGCTTATCCCAGAATTAGGATTAGGGCATGCGCAAGAAACAATTCTTAGAGTTGAAGAAGCAATAAGACAAGGCGAACTGCCAAACGTGCCAATGTATATCGACGGTATGATTTGGGACATCAATGCAATTCATACAGCTTATCCTGATTTTTTAAGTAGTCAGATTAAATCATCAATCTTTCAAGATAAAAATCCCTTCCTATCAGATATTTTCAAGAGAGTTGGTTCTCCTCAAGAAAGAAAAGAAGTTATAGAAGGCGGGCCTTGCATAGTTATCGCAACTTCAGGTATGCTTGTAGGCGGAGCATCAGTTGAATATTTCAAAGAATTTTCAGAGAATGAAAATAATTTAATGATAATGAGTTGTTATCAAGGACCTGGTTCTCTTGGAAGAAGACTTCAAGATGGAGAAAGAACAGTTGTGATTGAAGACCAGGATGGAAAAAGAACAGTTGATGTTAATATGAGAATAGAATTGTTAACAGGTTTATCTCCTCACGCTGGAAGAAACGAGATAATTTCTTTTTTCAATAACATGAGACCAAAACCAAAAAGAATAATAATCAACCACGGCGAAATTTCAAAATCATTAGACTTGGCTTCTTCACTTTACAAACTAAACAGAGTTGAAACAAATGTTCCGAGGGGATTAGAAACTTTGAGATTAAGGTAGAATAGAGGTTAAGAAGTTTTGGAAAGAGAGCGTTTTTTTGTTTCTTTTTTTCTAAAAAAGAAGTTGGGCACTTTTGTAAATATATAAACTATCGCTTAAATAAAGAAATAAACAATCCAATTAATTCTAATATACTTGCTATCACTAGAAAATTCCCAAATAATCTAAAATTGCTTTTCATGTCATTTGTAATTTTGTCTACCTCTGGGCTATCCGAAACGTCTGCCAAAGAATCCATTATTTGTTCTCCTGCATAAAGAGTTGCAGAATTTTCATCAGAAGGAATTCCCTGAATAGAAAGATAAATCCCTAAAACAAAAAAGACTAATGTTTGCACAAATAATATTAATCTTGCATTTGACATAACATTAGAGAAGGTTTTTATTTTATATATTTTATTAAATGTCAAATCCAAATAAATCTCTTAATTCTTTTCGCATGTTTTTATGAGCCTCTTCAAAACTTTTATCCATTTCATCTTCTGATTTTTTAGAAGGCTTCTTTTTTGCTTTCTTCTTTGGTTCTTCGGCAAAAATAGATTTAACATCTTCTTCAATCGTTCTACCAAAAATTTTGAGTGCCTTTTCTTTATCTTTCTTTTCAAAATTTAATCTCTTATTTAATGGATATCCTATATTTAAAAAACCGACAGATTGTTTAACAATCCAGTCACTTCTTTTGGGAGTATGCCCTTCTGCTCTTGAATAAGTCATGTTAATTGTTTCCCTGAACTCTTTTTGAGCTTTTTTATCATCTCCTCCATAAATTAAATCTCTATGCATTGCATAAACCAAACTCACAATTTTCTCTCTAAGTTTTGAAAATTCATCAGGAGTTAGTCTTCCATCAGGATACATATTTACACTTACGCTAGTATTTTTTTTATCTTTGAAATTTTCTTTCTTGAAATCCTTAAACAATTCGCTACCGAAATCCTCAAATTCTTCATCAAAATCCTTAGTGTCATCCCATGAATGAATTTTCCAATTTAACTCCTCTGCATAAGGTTTTAACGCTTCTTTTATTCTAACCATTTCTGAATAAGGACACCATAAAGAAATATCTAAAGTAATCCATTGATTACCAAAGTAATCTTCTCCTTCTTCATCTGCAAAAAAGTTTTTTACTTTTTGAAAAAATCCCATCTTAAAAAAGTAAAAGAATAGGGATTTAATAATTTATCGAAAAGTGTCCAATAAATAAATCTTCGGCAAAGCCGACTATTTGTTTTCGTAGAAAACTCGCCCTCTTTCTTTAAGTAGATAATTTTATTTAATATCACCCTTTAACAACACACAATGGTTTCAGCCTCGCTACTTTCTTACTGATTCCTAATTCATCAACAACTTTTACAACTTCATCAACATCTTTGTAAACTTCTGGTGCTTCTTGTGCTAATGATTTATAACTTCCTGATTTAACTTCAATTCCCATTTTGTTCAATTTCTTTTTTACATCTTCACCTCTTAATTTTTTTAGAGCAGCCTTTCTGCTCGAAACTCTCCCAGCCCCATGAACCGTTGAACCCCAAGTTAATTCTTCTGCTTTTTTTGTCCCAACCAGGACATAACTCGACGTTCCCATGCTCCCTGGAACAATTACTGGCTGCCCAACTTTTCTATACCTTTCAGGAACTTCTTTTCGTCCAGCACCAAAACTACGCGTCGCACCTTTTCTATGAACGCAAACTATTTTTTTCTTCCCACTCGTGCCATTTATGGTATTAACAACATGCTCTTCAAATTTTGCAATATTGTGACAAACATCATAAACAACATCAATTTTTATTTTTGGAAAAAGATATTTCATTTCTTCTCTTATCCAATGTGTAATTAATTGCTTGTTTGCAAAAGCGAAATTCGCAGCAGCAGCCATAGCAGAAAAATAGTCCTTCCCTAACTTGCTTTTTATCGGAGCATTAATTAATTCTCTATCTGGTAAATTCTTTATTCCATATTCGTCTTCCATTTTTTTAATATAATCAGAAGCAACTTGATGCCCCAAACCCCGAGAACCACAATGCACCATTATCGTAATTTGGTTTTTTTCCAACCCAAATACTTTAGCAATTTTCTCATCAAAAATTTCATCAACATATTGCACTTCTAAAAAATGATTTCCTGCACCCAAAGTTCCAAGTTGCCCAATACCTCTTTTAATTGCACGCTCTGAAACTTTTGAAGCATCTGCCTCTTTCATACACCCCTCTTCTTCAGTATGCAGATAATCCTGTTTTTCCCCATAACCTTTATCCACCATATATTTTGCCCCCTGCTCTAAAAGTTTTGCAAGTTCTTTTCTAGTAATTTGAAATCTGCTTCCCCTGCCAACTCCAGAAGGAATCTTTCTAAAAAGACTTTCCACAATTTCTTTTTGTTTTAAAAGAACATCTTTTTTCTTTAGATTTGTTTTTAATAATCTTACAGAACAATTAATATCATAACCAACTCCTCCAGGAGAAATAATTCCTTTGTCCATGTCAAAAGCAGCAATTCCACCAATTGGAAAACCATAACCAACATGCATATCTGCAACTCCAATAGAATATTTTAAAATACCTGGTAGTTGCGCCACATTTGAAATTTGTTTCAGGGCTTCTTCTTCCATAACCATTTTTTCAGAAATGAAAATTCTTCCAGGAACCAACATCTTCCCTTGTTTTGGAATTTCATAAACATTCTTTTGTATTTTTTTTGGTTTCATATAATAAAGAAGAAGAAAGGGTTTTTATTATTTTTTATGAACCAACATTCATAATCTTACAGAACTTCAATAAGGCCTTCATAATTTTTTCACGAATTTTCAGATCACAATAAAAAATTAGCTTTATTTTATTATTCAGAAAAATTATGAGTAATTCAAGTTCTTTATTAAAATATCTAACAATTTCACCTTCGCCAAAGTTATCAATTGTTAATTTTTTCGTTTGAAAATCATCTTTTGGATCTTCATAAAATAAAGTATAATATGTTTCCATATCATATGATTTTCCATCAAATTCGTATTCTCCTTTGCTAACTTTAGCCAATCCAATATTAACTATGAATTCTTGCAAATTTCTTAGAAAAATTTCAGATTTTTCAATATCCAATTCATTATATTTCTCATTGTTACTAATTTTTTTGATAAAAATTTTATCTTTCTCTTTCATAATAACTAATAAAATTTCAGATATTATAAAGTTTTTGCCTTTGATACTTTAAACTAATGGTGCTTCACTCCCAGCAACTTATCTAAATCCCAAAATCAAACATCAAGCACAACTTGTGCAACAAATTTATCTTTTATTTTCTTCACAAACATTTCACTATAAGTTATTGCTTTTACATCAAGACTAATTTTGTAATTTTCTGCCTTGTCTCCGACCACCTCTGCTTGCAATTTCCCATCTTTAATCTCAACCTTTTCAACTCCAGCTAAAAAAAATTGCTTCTCGTCAAATAAAATTATCAACTCCTCTAAAAAATTATAAAGTAAACTTTCATTATCTTTTCCTTCAGCTTCAACATTAAATTTTTCAGTTCTCTTAACTTTCCCCTCAAACATTGAATTGAACATTGCCAACGCAGAATTCGCAAAAACTTCTTCCAAACTTTTCCCAAATGCCTGAAACTTTATATCTGATGTGTGTTCTAAAAATTTGAATTTCATTAAATCTTCCAACAAAACAATTTTAATTGCCTCAAACTATATTTTGTAAGATTAGAAGAGATTACAATTGATTGAGCATAGATTGATTTTCCTGAGTCTTCATCTAAAATACAATTATCAGTCATTTCACATACCATTGCATTGCAATCAAGATAATCAGGAATATTTGAAATTATTTCTTCTTTAACATAGGTTAAACCAGCTGAATTAAAATCCCCCCACTTTACTGGAAAGGATTCAACACCAAGAATGTCTGCTCTAAGCGAGTTATCCAACTGAACTTCTCTTAAAATTGAAATTTCTTCCTTATAAATTTCCAATGAATCTTCATTTTGTTGAACAATACTTTGGTCAATAACTATAAGCAAAACACTTGTTATTAGTAATATTGCAATAACCGCCTCAAAAATTTTTATCCATGCTTTACGACTTTCTGGAAGAAAGGTGTAGTGAAAGATTTTTAATTTTACTCTTTTATTCATAATCTTTATTTAATGTTTTAAGTTTATAATATTTTCTTTAAGAAATTTTATAATAAGAATTTTTGATAACTTATATTTATTACCATAGTTTAATTTTTATATATCCTGATAAAATGTTCGCCTCGTGGTCAAGATATCTAACTGGAACTTCCTTAGCATAAACACTTCTGGATACATTTTTACTTTCTGTTTCTATAACAGTTTCATCATCATAAATGAATCCAAACCCAAAATCACTCCCCACAGGAAGGTTTAATTCATCTTTAAGTGTTTCATATGCTTCAGAATAACCTTCATTTAATTCTTCAACTTTTGTTTTAGAAATATATTTACTTGATTTTAATAATTTAATTTCATATTCATAATTTTGTGTTAATGAAGCACATGAACCTTCTGAATTCTGAGTTAAACTTTTCAATTCTTCTGAACCATATATTTTCAAAAAAGTAATATCCGAACTATCTCTATTTACTATTAAATTGCTAATGCTCTCTTCGGAAATAAAAGAAGAAAGAATATTTTTATAATAATCCTTTACAATAATCTTGGAATTTAAATTTATGTCGTCTTTTATCAAGTTCTCTAAAACCACACAATCTTTGCTAACCGAATTAGCAATAGTTATTGTAAGTGTTGTCATATTTGTATTAAGTTTTTCAATTAATGCTGCTTCTAAATAGTCCATCATGAATTCTTTGTCTTCATTAACTGTTATTAGAGGCTCCATAGTTGAATATAGAAAAGTCAAAAAAACTACAAAGATTACAAAAGAGAGAATAACTCCAACATGTGAGCCTATTTTATTTTCTGGAAAAAAAATCCTCTTCATTTTCTAAAGAAATAATTAATCTTTATTAATCTATCCAAAAAATATTCCTGACCCTATAGAAACAAAGAAAGAAAGTATCATTAGAGCAAATGAATGTTTTATCCCTGATTTAGCATTCCCCTCGGAAAGTTTCCCAATTGTTAAACCATTAAAAAACCCCTGAATCAAAAGCAGATACAAAAATGAATTAGCTATTGTCTCCTGATCGATAGTCTCACCTGACCCAATTGATTCAACAAGAGTTATATTAGAAAGCATCGGAAGTATTTTGAATTGCATGATTAAAATAATCACTATAAATACAAAGAAAATAATATAACCTTGAACAACTAATGTTGATATTGTTGCCTTTCTCTCTATTTTTAATTTATTTGTCATATTAACTGCTTCAGCAACAGCTTCAAGTATCTCGCCAATGTCCCCTCCTGCTTTTTCTGCCTGTCCGATTAATTTTAATGCCCTTGAAATGTTTTGATTATTAACGTCCTTTGAAAATATTTCTAAAGCAATATTCAATGGAATTCCCAAGGAAATCTGATTGGCTAATTTTTCAACATTTCCGCTCAATACACCATAAGATTTGCCTTTAACATTAATTATACTTTTACTTATTGGTATTCCTGTTTGGACACTTTCAACCAGATTTCTAGCAAACTCTAAGAACATCTCTCTTTTTTCATTTGCAACCCTTGTTTCATAAATAGTTAAAATTACAAAAGGAGTAGCACCTAATAAAATTCCAACCCCAAAAATAAAAAAGAAAAATTTTGTACCAATAAAAAATAATGAAAAAATCACGACTATTAACGACAATGTAAATCCGATCCAATATATTTTTTTCATTACATCTCCGGCGAGGATACCACTGCTTTAAAGCAGGGAGGAATCGCCGTTCCCGATAAATTTAATTCTTTTGTTTGACTATTAGGAAAAGCCGAGATACTCGGCTCTTCGAAATAAACGTTCAAGTTAGCATGAGCTCTCTTTCTCGTCGCTGACTTAGGAGATAAAAAATGGATTTGAAATCCAGGAAGCATAGCTTCGGACAAAACGCATTCCACTTTGTGTGGAAAATTAAATACGTCAAAGACCCTTTCAAGTTTTACGGGCTCAGAATGGATTGTGAATTTTTCTTGAGGCAAGTCGCTTACCGATGAGGATTCAAGATTTATGAACTTCACGTCGCTGTTGACCATGTCCATCTGTTTGTTGAGATACCCCCAACCATGAGCGTTAGCAAAACTCTCCAATTGTTTAAAGGCTACTTCGCCTTTAAGCTTTTCAAAAAACATCCTTGGTTGAGAAACCACTTTAGAAAAGGACACTTTTGGAGCCCTGGAAAATTCTTTAGGAGCGTCGGCAACACAACCACCGAAGCTGTCCAGCACTACATTACTTCTTCTCAACCCTGGTTTTGTTAGTTTTAACATTTTTTAGTTATTGATACCTCACCCTTTAGGGGGGGTTATTCATTTTATTCGTTTGGTTGTTTTAAATGTAAAAATGTCAGGAAGACTACATTTATTAATGCCACTCCAGAGACCATTATAACACTAATCATCGACGTGCTCAGAGAGATTCCTAATCCACTTATTCTCATCATCATCAACACAAGCATAAAAATCATTGGGGCGGCAATAACAAGGCTTATGTAAATGTCCATAAATGTTTCTGCAGTTTTCGTGTGTTTTTCATTTTCAATTTTATATTCAAAGAGTAAACTTTGGGCCCTTTTTTCAAAAAAATCTTGAATGTCTCCTCCTGAACTTATTGTGGAAGCTAAACCATTAAATAATTCTGCGAGTTTTGAACTTGGGCTATTAAACGCAAGATTTCTCATCGCACTAACTAAATTATATCCATAAACATGGGTTTCATTTATCAACTTTGTAAATTCTTTTGAAATGTTAGGATATTCTCCTGTTGAATTTATTATGCTAAAAATTTTACTTGGTTCAACCATCGAGCCTGAAATCGCAGACATATGAATTGTTGCAAAAGGAAGTTCACGATTGATTTTATTCTGGATAGAGCTTTTTTCTAGTGAAGGATAAAAGTACATGAAGATGAGAGTTCCAATAGGAATAACAATCAAAATCCAGAATGTTTTTAAGAATCTTGTCCCAATATCTTCAGTAACATTTGTTATGATTGGCAGTGCAGGTCCAAAATTAAAAAATAAAAAAAATACAAAAATAAATATACTAAAAATAACAGATAGCAAGGTAGTGAATAAAATTATTGAAAGATAATTTGAAGGAATAAATTGCATATTTGATTTTATAAGAGATACTTTCAATAAGTCAAATATTTTTTTCTTAGAAAGAGTTTTTGATTTCTTCTGAAAAATTTTATTAGCCATCTTGACATATTTGCTTGGTTTTTTCACTTTCTTTTCTACAATTTTCTCTTCCTTTTGCCCAATCCGTTTTAATGTTTCTTTTTCAAGTTCTAAAAAATCCCTAGGGAGTTTGGCTTTTTTTGAAACTTTAATAGGTTTTCTTTTTTTTAAATCCGATTCAATATTTTCATTTTCTTTTTTAGCAGTTAATGGTTTTAACAAGGACATTTCCTTTAATATTTTAGGGAGATCATTATTTTTTTTCTTCAATAAATCCTCTAATAAAGAAATTTGCGAAGAAATCATTTTTCTTTCTTCACGGTCTTTGGTTCTTTCTAATATTCCAGAAAAAGAACTTATTTCTTTGAGAATATTCTTCTTTTCTAAAATTATTTTTTTTAATTCTTCATTCATTCAACACACCTGAAATTTTATTTTGAATTTGCATAATTAATTTCTTCATATTATTAAAGTTCTCATAATTTTTTTCATTATAACTCTCTTCAAGTTTTAAATCAGCTTCTTCAAGAGTATTAATTAATTGGTTAAGAAATACAATCTCCTCTTTTTTTATCATCTCCAAAACAAGTAAGTTACATTATTAAATATTTTGATTAAGAGAATTTACTAAATTATTCAATTCCAAATTTTTGCAAGACTTCTTTTGGTTTTTTAGAATATTCATTAATTATCCCTTGAACTTTGTTAAAACTAAAAATTTTATTTTGATGTAATTTATGGATTAGTTGAATTCTTCTCCTGAATTCTAAATCAATTTCTTCAATTTTTAAGCCAGTTCTTTTTGAAATTTTTTGGAATATTTTGCTCTCTTTTTTAAAATAAAACCTGTCATCAGAAGGATTCCAAACAAAAGGAGTATTTGTCCTCGCAATTCCATCAGAAGTTACGTCAATTATTTCAACCATCTCTTTTAACTTTCTTGTTTCTTGCTTGTTCACAATAGCGTGAGTCATGATGCAAACACAATCAAGGACATTCAGCAATGTTGGAGAAAGTTCAATTGGGGGTGTCTTTAATCTTTTTATCACAGTGTCAACAGAGTCTGCGTGAATAGTGCTGATAGAAGCGTGTCCAGATGCCATTCCCTGAAACAAAACATATGCTTCCTTTCCTCTAACTTCTCCAACAATCACATAATCTGGATTTTGTCTAAAAGAACTTCTCAATAAAGTGAACAAGTCTATCTCGCCAATTTTTTCTATTCCTGTTGAAGCCCTTACCACGCTTGGAAGCCAGTTTTCTCTGGCAAAATTTAATTCTCTTGTGTCTTCTATTGAAACGACCCTTGCTTCTTGTGGAATAAAAAACGCAATAGCATTAAGCAAGGTGGTTTTTCCAGAAGCAGTTCCCCCAGCAATAAGAATATTCATTTTATGTTGAACTAATAACCAAAGATAAGCAAGCATCTCTGGACTTAGTGTGTTGAATGCAAGCAACTGAATCGGGGTCCACGGGTTTTTTGTGAACTTTCTTATTGTAAATGTGGGTCCCTTGCTCGTGATATCTTTTGTATAAGTGGCATTTACTCTGCTTCCATCAGGAAGGCTCCCGTCCAATATGGGATTGGAATAAGAAATATATTTCCCACATCGTTGAGAAAGTTTTTCCACAAAGTTTTCTAGCAAGTCTGCATCATTAAAGATTAAATTTGTCTTCAGATTTCTATAAACTCTATGGACAAGATAGACTGGAGAACTTGAACCATTGCATTCTATATCTTCCACAAAATAATCTCTTATCAACGGTTCTGTTTCATTAAATCCTATGAAATCTCTACAAAGGTAATAATAAATTTTCTTGTAACTTTCATAAGACATATTTATTCCAAGTCCAGTAGCGATGATTTTTAACCTTTCGTCAATATATTCCAACAAGGCTTCATTATTTTTTTGAACAATGCTATCAAAATTAATCATGTTTCTCATAGCAGAAATAATCTCTTTTTTATCTTCTTTTTCCTTTTCATCCAATATTGGTTCTTCAATTTTATACAAAAGTTCATAAATTTTAGGGTCCCAATAAATATGAGCAAAAGCAAATGGAGAAATCAGACAATACCTAATGTCAACTTTTGTTTTATCAATCAGTTTTTTTAATGGAGGAATTTCTGGAGAGAAATCTATTTGTACTTTTGGATAATTTTGTATATCTGAAGTTTTAACCATTTTAATTCACCCCCTTAAACTTATATCAATAAGTGTGTTTCCATCAATTCTGCCATTGTTTGAAATAAGCAAATTGTAAGGTGCCGGAGCCTTATTTAGTGTTTTGAATTCGTCATTTTCGTTATAAGTTATATTTATATTTTCTACAGAATAATCAATTGTAAAACTTATTTTGTTTAATGAACCAATTTTTTCAGTACGTTTAACTATTCTTCCTCCGATAGTATCGGTGATATCTTCTCCTGGCTGGCTATAAACGTAAATGCTTTCCATTTCAAAAACAATTTTATCATTTTCTCCATCTATCTTCAAGCTGCCTTTTTTTATTCCAGTTTCAACAAATCTTTTATTCCCTGCAACACCGATTGTTTTTATTGTATTATCAACTGTTCTAAACATTTCAAGTGACTGTTCAAGAATCGCTTTGTCTTGTAATTTTTCTATTTCTGGTTTTGCATAAGTAAGAACAAACCCAATCATAAGCAATGCAATAGAAGTATAGATTACAGTTTCAATCCAAACTTGTCCTTTTTTACTTTGATTTTCTAACACACCACTTTTCATAAATCATTAAGTAAAATTCACTTTATAATATTTTCCTTGAGAAAATGTTATTATGAGAATCTTTTGTTCGACGAGCAAATGAAAATTATTGAATTTACTTTATAATGTTTTTGTAAAAACAGTTTATTAACAAGAATAAATTTCAAGAAGAGAGTCAGAAACTTCGCATTGGTTCCCATTTACAACTGGCGTAACTTTTACTGAATCTGGTATTGCAAGAAAATCAGTTGTAACATATGTCCTTCCAGAATTTTTCTCAGGAAGTTTGACTTCTCCAGAAGTATCAGGATAAGGTCCTAAACCAGAAATATTTGTTTCATTGTTTTCTAAAATATAGCTTTTAGTCATTGCTCCTCCAGAAACCGAAACAATAACTTCTTCAATTTCTATATCTCCAATGTTTATTGAAAAATGAAAATTAGGAGCATCGTAACATGTATAGCGTTCATTTATTTCAACCTTGTCAAAAATATTCATACAAGATTCTGCTGCATCCAATCTGCCAGTTAATAAATTTGATACAGTTACCCAAACAATTGCAATTGCTGAAATAGTTAAGGCAATTAAAATTAATGTAGTGATAACTGCAGAGAGCCCTTTTTTATTTTTCATATTAAACTAATTTCTATTCCGTTTTGTTCTTTGCAAACAAAAGCTCTATTTCCTTTTTCTGATTTACCTGCTAAAATAGGAATTAAAACTATTTCTTCAACGTCATCGTCTAAATTTATATTAATAGAAGTTACTTCTCCTTGGTCTAATCCAGTTTCTGGCCAATCATAATCTCCTAAGTTTTTTGTTTCATGACTTCCTGCTTTAAGAATTTTAAGATTCATATTAAAAATACTAACTGTTCCATCATTAATAATACTTAATGTTGAAGAATCATAAGTTGCACTAAAAACAACATCGTTGCAAACAAGCTCAACATTTTTTCCAAGCTTTATTATTGCGCTTTCATTAAACCCTCTAAACCATAAAAAAATAATCAACCCTATAACAATAACCATGGCAATTAATAATACTGTGGCAATAACAGGAGAAACCCCTTTTTTTTTAGGAAAAATCTTAATTAGTTGTGACATATGTTTCCTCACCAACTTTTTGAGAAATTATAAAATAAAAATTTTCCCCTTTTTTTAGCTCAAATTCATACTCATAATCTTTATCACTATCATGTTGATTCTTAATTTTAACTTTTATTTTATTTCCAGCTTCTAAACTAACTGTTGGGGTAAAGGTTTTTTTTGCGTATTTTCTAAGATTCTTTGCAGCATTTCCAGTTATGAAAGTAATATTAAAATCTTCTTCTAGTCCTTCTTCTTCGCCAATCACAATTAGGCTTTCATCATCACCAACTATAAGGTATGCTTCTATATCTTCCCCGAGGTATTCTGAGTAGTCTTGTATAAAACTTCTTAAAAGTTCTGCTGTTGCTTCTTTATCAAGTCCATTGTATATTCCGTAATCCAAAACATTTTCTCCTTCGATGTTTAACTCTTCACCTAAGTCATAAATTTTTACAGAATCTTGTTTTTGCGCGTAATTAGAAATCGTAACAAATCCAATAACAACAGCAATGATAATGATTGTTGTAATCAAATAAATTTGTCCTTTATCACCTTTCATAAATTAATAAATTTAAAAGAGTTTATAAATATTTTGTTTAGAAAATCTTTAGGTAATTCTTGTCGGCATAAGTAATCTTTATATGGATTTGAAAATTTCTTTTTATGGATGGGATTTATTAAAGTTGTTGTGCAAGTTGTTTCAAAATAATTCTTTGTTTTAACGTTGCATTCCATTCGTCGCTTTCAGCTTCATCTTTAAGATATTTTATTGCGTCTTTTAATTCTTCTTCAGTTCCAAATTCCTGATGATAAAGAACTTCTATCCATGCTCTTTTTGGAGGTTTTGATGCATCATGAAAAAATTTAATTGCAAATCTATAATCTTCTGGATTATTCAGATCTAAGAATTCCCTCCTATATAGCATTTTATTAAAAGTAGTTTAACTTATTTAAATATTTATGTTCAGAATATCTACCTTCATATGCGATTTTCATCGGAGGCTCTTGAAAAAATCGCCTACCGGAACAGAAAAGGAGATTCCAAAGAACCATTGGTTCTTTTGATTGTAGACCAGAAGCCAGCTCAAAGTTTGTTGAAAAAGCTACCCTTGTTTCTCCTCGGTTCTGCGACCCGCCAAGCATCTTAACAAATGTTTAGGGCTGCTCCGATCAAGGTCTGACCCAATTCGCATATGCAAGATCAAAGCGGACAAAACGTCAACGTCAAAACAAAGACTTTCGCGACGCACTTGTCACCGACTCCCTTGCAGTTTGCCTAAAGCCCGTTTGCAAATAGCGGAGGGCTAACCCGCCAACCTGTCTACGAAAAGAGAGAGTATAGAGGGTATAAAAGGTTTTTGGAGAGGGGGAAAATTGAAGAAAGAGGAAAAATAAAAGGTTATTGATTTAATAATTAAGTAATTAATTTTCTATAAATAAAGTATATAAATCCTTATAAATAATCTTTTTCTAAAGATTTTATGACTTTAGAAAGCATAAGAAAAATATTAAAAAAACCAGTAGCTAAAATAGGCACAGCTTTTGCTACGGGATTATTAGCCTATAATCTTTCTACAACAGATATAAGAGCAGACTCTTCTCAATTAGAAATTCCTGTTGCCGCTGTTGCTGCTGCTATGGTTGGATATGGTTTGTTTGCAAGAGATAGTGAGACAAATAAAAACTTTGAAATTAGGCCCTATTTAAAATTAGGCTCAGTAAAATGGGAAGAAAATGGAATTAGTGAAGGGCATAAATTTATAGCTACTCCAGGGGTATCTGTATCTTCTCTTAAAGGTAAAGTAAGATTTAGAGGTTCACTTGAAGCATGTGTTGGTGGAGAACCTTCTGATGAAGATATTGAAGTTCCTAATCAAGACATATATCATTTAAATGCAAATGTAACTTTCCAATCAATTAAGGATGATAGTTTTTATTTTATTCTTGGAGCAAATCTTGATAGATTAGAAAGAGACAGAAATGAAAAATACCCAAATAGTTTTAAGAGAATGGATTATGTGACTCCAGAAGCAGGTTTAGGGGTTAGATATAAAAAAATTGGAGCCGAAATAAAAGTTAATCATCCTTTATGGGTAAATACTGATGTAGGCAATCTTAAAGGAAAACTAGGAATTGAAGCTTCAGCAAGTTTTTCTCCAAATAATAGATTAACTTTTGAAGCATTTTATAAAGATAATTCTTTTAAAGGAAATGAAAACCAGCCAGAAAGCAGTATTAAATTAACTGGTGTAAAAGTAGGTTTGAGATTTTGATTTTTAATAATTTCTACTAATCACAAGAATCTTTTAATTTTTCTATTAAAATTATGCTGTTGCTGGAACTTCCTTAAACAAATCCTTTTTAGTCAATTGCCACGCAATTTTAATAATATTCTTAACAAATCTGTTCTCCATATTAAGTTTATAATAATCAGACTTACCAACTCTTCGGGATTTTATTAATATTTCTCTCTCAAGAAATTTAGGAAGAACTGATTTTAAAGAATTATAACTAACTTCAGATTCTCTTGCAATTTCTGTAAGGGGGAAATCAAAAAAATAATTTCCAATAAAGAAATCTAGAATTCTTAATTGAGGGGTGTCTCCTATATATTCCAAAAAGGAAGATTTATTTTCTTTTATTTTCATATGCTAACTGACTAACTAACCTTTATAAATATTTCCATAATTGCTACAAATCTGTCAAAAATAGAAACATTTAAAATAACAATTTGATTATAGATTCTATGTCGTTAGATTTAGAAAAAGCACAATTAATGTTTAAATTAGCATTCAGCAAAAAAAACTGGGGATCTAAATATGATAGACTTGAGCATTTCAAGAGATTCCCAAATTTAGACCAATCAATAAAAGAACTTGTAAAAGATGATTGGATAATTCTCCATAAAAAACCAAACTACAAAGCAATTTCTTTAAATCCCAAATATAAAAAAGAAATAATAGAATTTATAGAAAACAAAATTCCCTCTCTTAGAGGAATTATTAAATAATCTTTCAATTAACTAATCACAAGAATCTTTTAATTCTTTTAATTGTTCTGGATAATGTGGGCACTCTTTATGGTTTCCACCAACACAATATTTTTCTCCGATATGTGGGCAATTATAATCTCTATGTCCAAAAAAGCATATTTGTCTGTGTTCTATTTCAAATTGTTTTATTTTTTTTTCTAATTCTGCAAGTTCCATTTTACAATAAAAGTTTCCCAGAAATATTTTTCAATACTACATTTGTTAACTTTTATTTATTAAGTACCTGCACTTTAAATATTTTGTTGTCCTGTAGAAGTCATTAATGTTTTCGGCTTTTAAGAATTACTAAAAGAATTGTTAATAAAATCAAAACTAAAACACCGCCGCCTATTCCTAAGACCTTGTTAAAATCTGAAACTCCTATTGCACTGCCAGTTATTCCAGAACTTATTTGCTGTGTTTCCAAGTTTTGCAAATTATCTTCTTCAGAAACTTTTTCGTATTCTTCATAAGTATTCAAAGAAGAACTACTACCTCCTCCCCCAGAAGAACCACCAGAACTTGAAGAAGATGAACTTTGAGAACTAGGATTAGAAAGTGTAGTAGTAAAATCTAATTCTGTCACAGCAAAAGATTCAAAAGTATAAGAGCCAATTGATTCTGTCAATCCTTCAATGTAAAAATAAACCGTTGCGTCGTCTTCAGATTCAACAACTAAGTCATACACTCCATTCTCCAAAACAACGACTTCTTCAACATCGTCAATGTTTGCTGTTATTGTTAATTCTTCTTGAATTAAAACTCCGTCAGAATAATAAACTTCTCCATAAAAAGCATGAGGCATAGAAATCGCAGAAACCATTCCAACCACAAACAAAACCATCAAGAACATTATCTGTTTCTTCATATAACTTTATAGACAATCTCTTTAAAAGTATTGTTGTCGTCGGAAATATATGTTAACAACACCACAGGCGTATACCGCCTTACCTACGGTTCCCAGCACAAGAACCTGCAAGCAGGCCCCGAACCAAGTAGGTCTTTAAGAAAATCTTCTATGAAGATTTTTACTAATGGCAAAAATAAATAAAAAAAGAAAAATAAATTTAATTAAGGATAGTATGTGTAATAATCCTCTGTCGCTGTATCTGGTAAATGTTTCATTGAAATCCAATACCCTTTTCTATATGCAAGACTTCCAGTTTTTTCTGTCCCATTCACATAATACAATTTATGCCAATAAGATTCATTTGCTAATGATTTCAAACTTGATAATGCAGTATCTATTGTAGGAGTTCCACTACCAAACACACCAATTAAATTATATCCATTTGCTAACTTCACAGATGAAGGAATTACCGGTGCACTATCTGCAACATTAGATATTGTTTGTGCATGTCCGTATAATGTACTATTATTGTCCATAAAAAGAATATATCCATATCCTGGAACAATTTCATCAAGACTTCCTGTAGTACTCCAACTAGTTGAAGTTGTCTTCCTATACTTCCATGAGTTTGTATTAGTACTTGTATCAAAAGTATATCCCCAAACTCTGTCTAAATCTGACCTTATTCCCCCTAACACATTTTTGTAATGAGTATTACTTCCAGAAGAATAATAACTTGTATCATTCGGAACAAAAGGAATCGAAATCAAATTCTTACTATTTGCAGAAAGTTCAATTACCCAATCAGGTGCAACCGCATTCACAGTAACAATTTTTGTACTAATAGCACTATTACCTGCATTATCCCTTACAGTTAATGTAACAGTAAATGATCCTGTAGTATTATAAACATGACTTTGATTAACCGATCCAGCAGAACTATTCACATCTGCATTTGTAGTATTAGTATCTCCAAAATCAATTGTATAATTTTTTACATAAACACCATCAATAAGTGTAGCATTAATAAATATTGGTTGATTTAATATCGCTGAATAAGGAGTATTATCAAATGTAATATTCGGTGCAGTATTATCTATTGTAAAATTTCCCGAGATAGACTCATTATTAATTCCTTCCCATATCCTCAAACAATATGTTCCATCTGTTCTTACACTTGTTTCCCATAAATAACTTTTTACAGTTTCATTGAAATCATTAATTATTGAAACCCATGTAAGAGTATTACAATCTCCTACACTATATTGTAAGTCAAGGTCAGGATAACTATTATTATTGTCCCAACTCACATTGAATGTACCAGAAACATTTTGATTAGCAATTGGAGTATTAAAACTAACCCCTGTAAGACTTGCCCCAACAAAACCTACCATCACACTCATTATTAATAAGCATAATATTTTTTTCATAATTTTTTACCTCCTTTCAATTGTATAATATTAAATGGAAAAGTATCTACCAACACTCTTTTTATCACCATAATTTAATTAGAATAATCTTCTTTAAAAGGATTATTGTCGTCGGAAATATATGTTTTTGTTATTACTAAGAATTAATGAAAAAGGGAGGAAGAAAAAAATTTCTAATTTTCACTAACCAAAAACTATTTAAGCCCGAGTCTTTTATTACAATCATATACGCCTGTCCTTGCTTCGGCAAGGGATAGGCATTTTTTAAATGAAAAGAGTAGCTGTTTTTATTGATGGTAATAATTTTTATTTTGGCTTAAGGAAACTTTACGGAAAAAATAAAAGTTTGAAGAGTTTTAACTTTCAGAGTTTTGCTAACTTCTTGGCAGGAGAAGGAAAACTTATAGGAATTTATTATTATAATGCTCAATTAGATAGAGAGTTTAATTCTCAAAAATTCAAAAGCCAAAAACAATTTTTTATTAATCTTAAATCAATCCCAAATTTTCATCTTGTTCTGTGCAAATTATTGAAAAGAAATATAACTGGAACAAATAAACATTATTATATAATAAAAGAAGATGATATTCATATGGCTGTTGATATGGTGGATGGTTCAGCAGACGACACTTTTGATACAGCAATTTTAGTTTCTGGAGATGGAGATTTTGTTCCTGCAGTTCGTTCTGTTAAGAGAAGAAACAAAAAAATTCAAAATGTTTATTTTAAGGGGAGTTCTTCAAGAAGTTTAAAGAATCATTGTGATAAATCCCTTGAATTAACAAAAGAAATTTTAAATGATTTTTTTAAGAATTAACCAACCTTTTTGTTACCATAACAAAACAAAGAAATTGTAGTCAAAAACATTATTGTTCTAATATATTTATTTCAACTTAAAATTAATGAAAAAGAAATGTATCAACACAAAGCACAAAATTTAAAAGTATGATAATCATAGTTTTTTTATGGATTCAGATAAAATTGAATTAGACGTTGTTATTTCTTCAGAAGGAAATGGAAAAGAAAAAATTTATAGTATTAATTCCATTCAAATTCCTAATGTTGTAACTCAAGGAAAAACAATTGAAGAAGCAAAAAAGCGATTAAAAGAAGCATTGAATTTATACCTTGAAGATCTTCCTGAGCAAAGAAATCAAATTAAAGTAACTTATGAAAGAGAAGCGCCAATGATTTCAAGAATTTTTTTATAATTAAAATTTTATATGTGAGAACTCTTTTCTGTTTATTCCAGATTCTTCAGCTTCATTTAACAAATTTATTCTCACTTTATTACTCAGCTTTTTTTCATTCACAAGAATTATCGGACGCTTCAATTGCGGAAATCCCGGCGCCCGGTTAATCTTTATATGGTCCCCCCGCGTTTTTATTATAACAAGATGATGTTTATCCAGAACAGATATTATCTTTTTAATAATAGGAGTCAGTCTGTATTTCATTTCCTTCAAAAGAATACGCTCTTTAAATGTTTTTTCAATACTAAAATTACAGAATCTTTTGAGTAGATTATTGTCCTCAATAAACTACTTCCTATAATCTCTTGAAATTAATAAAAATCAAAAGTTTTAAATAGTTTAACTATGTAATAATATTAATAACTGTCCTAGTATGTTATCATATTAGGACTTCTTTTTTATGATAAAGCCCTCTTTAAATTAATTGAGCCGTCACAACAATTTCTAAGCAAATATGAGGAACTTTTAGGAAAGAAAGCGTTTATGACTTTTTTCCCATTTTCTTGAACAAGTTTTATTGCAGGGATAAAATCCTCTGCTCCCGACCTCACTCGTCGTCAGCACTGAGTTATTTTTCTCTCCTCGTGAAATCGCTCGTCCCCACCCACAATTATTGCTGTATCATATAAATCTCTAAATGCTTCTTTAATTAAATCAGTTGCCAAATAAATATCATCACCTTTTATTGTAAAATTAATAGAGCCGTCTTCTAAAATTGTTTTTCTTAAATTACAGAGAACAACATTAAAATTTGGAATTTGTTTTATTTTGTCTAAAAACTTTTTATGTTTCATGTATCGTTTTTCATTAAAGTCTTTATCTAATAATGCAGTATAATAAAAGATGTTCATTACTTCTCTTTTTGTTTCTAACTTTTTTATAAGTTCTTCAAAAGTCGTTTTAATTCCACATCTCTTTAGATTATGATAAAGATTACCCCCATCAATAAAAATTGAAACTCTTTCTTTAGGCATTTTTATATACTCTCATTAAAAATGACTCATACAAAATCTTCGATTTTAGTTTTTGCATAAAATTAAAAAGGAACCAGAGTTATAAGTTTTTGTATAAACATTATTGTTCTAAATAAACTATTTTCTATCATCCCTTAAAATTAATGAATAATTTTATTTCTTTACAAAACTTTTATTATTTGAAGTAGCCCCTCTTCATCATTTCTTGATATGTTCTTTCTCTGGCTATTTCAATCTCTTTAAGCGTTTGATCTTTACAACCTATTTCGTTCTCCTCACACCACTTTTCGTTATAAAGATTATTCCATAAAGTCTGACCAAAAACTTTTTTATCTTTTTCATTTAATCCTTCAATTTTTTCCTCTATTCCCATTAAATAATCAGAATAATCGTCTTTAAAAGAATTGTTGTCTTAATATTCTCAACCAAATTAACGACAACTTGCAATTAACGGACTTGTATATTCGGTTTTTCTTAATGGAGGTAGTTGAATTCTTATCTTCTCCCCATCTTTCTCAAACACAAGAACAATAAACCAATTATTCCGATAATTTTTACATTCTATTAAAACATTATCAATAGATTCTAACAATGATTTTGTAATAACATTATTCAAAGCAGAAAAAAATTCACTCGCATAAAACACCTCCAACCCAACAACTCCTTTATTCTTATCAATATCTATATTTAAAAATTCAGAAAATTCAATTGTTTCATTCGGTTTATGTTCATTATCATAAATAGTAAATATGTCATCTTTTTTATTATAGTGTATTTTTATCGTCATGATTATTATAGTACCTTAGACTTTTTTAAACTTTCTCTTATAGTTCTTTAATGTGTGCTTTCCAATTGGATAGACAGTGATTACCCTTATTTTCCCAGTAAATTTCAAAACATAAACTCTTCCTGTTTTTGAACTATAAACAAAATATAAGTTATATCTTGCTTCTCCTGGTTCTTTTTGTTTTTCAACAAATTCAGCATTACTACAATCAAGAATTTCTTTTTCCATTTCTTTTTTAGAACAACCATTTCTAAATTCAAGATAATCAATTGGTTTTCCCCACTCAAAACCATCCCCTTTATATTTTTCAATTAATATTCTTAATTCCTCTAAATAATTTTTAGCCATACAATGAGATAATTTATCTTCTTTAAATAATTTCTCAATAATTCTCCCACAAAACCAACTTCCCTTCCCTGTCCCTCAAAAATAAAGTGTCCCCAGAATCTGTCCAAACATAATCTTTCCTTTCCCAAACCAACTCATTTTTATTAATAGGAGCACTTTTGTCCCCAACAACAACCCGAACACTTTCTCCCTCACCTAAAACAAAATCAGGAAACACAAACTTCTTTCTGCCTTCGTCTTTAATTTCCCAACCAGTCAAATCACCATCACCACACTTATTATAAAAAACAACAACCTCTTCTTCATAATCAAATTCCTCCAACACAATGCATTCATTTTCCGACCTCTCACACAAATTATCTGAACACTCTTCCCAGGCTTTTTTAAAATTCTCATAATAAACATCTCTCCCAGAAGGAAAATAAAAATTAGCAAAACCTTCTTCAACCAATTTCAAATTAATATTCTCTCCCCCAACAAAAACATACGCCAGAACCCTGCCATACTTATCCTTCTTCTCCTTCCCAAACTCAAGCCGAACATTCTTATTAATAACTGCTTCCTCTAGAAATTCCCTTGCCTCATCATAATACTGTTCACCTCTTTCAGGAGAATTAACCCCTAGTAGTCTTACGGAAATACTTTGTGAGGGGTTCTCGTGCCGGGAGCGAAGCGAGGCGGTATTCCCAACAACACCCTCCACAACAAAAGTGTCCCCATCAATAACTCTTTCAACAACTACAACTTTGCCTTCATCAAAAAATTCAACCACCAAAGAATCCAAAAAAGAATAATTCACCGCAAATAAAATAACAACCAAACCAATTAAAATAATAATATTCTTTTCCATATAAATTTTTAAAAAAAGTGTAGGAGAAAGAATACCGAAGCACTCAACAAAAACCGAAGTTAATGCCTCCTACGAAATTAAGCAATTTTCATACTATTTAAATGTAACTGATTACACAAGGGTAGTATCGAAATGTTAAAATAAGAAGTCCTAAAGATTTTTATATTCCAAATTTATTGTAGTTTTACGCGAGGGTGCCGGAGTGGTCAAACGGGCTGCCCTTAAGAGGCAGTAGCTTAGTGCTTGCGCAGGTTCAAATCCTGTCCCTCGCATATATGGTTGTAAACCATATTTATTCTATTAGATTTGAACTCAAATCCCGAGCGATTTCGTGGTAGAGAGTAAATTAAATTATCGATTTCTCGTGCGAAGTCGGGAGTTGCTCCCTCGCATATATGGTTGTAAACCATATTTATTCTATTAGATTTGAACCCTTGGGTTTATGCAAAAATGAAGTTTTTGTATTTGGCAAAGCCGAGAGCAAAGCGAACTAAATCCTGTCCCTCGCATCATAAATGTTTTGAATGTATTCTTTTTTTAGAATCCTTTAAGATTTTAGTATAGTCTATTTTTTGTTGAATTGGTTTTTTTTTATGGTTAACTTTTTTTGTATGCCTTCTAATTGATGTGGTTCCATAATGAGAATAAAAACGATTAAAAGATAAATCTTGCATTAAAGCCTCTTTAACCTCTTTTAAATTTTCTGATACTCTTTGACGAATAGGAAGAACATAAATTCTTTCATCTCTATTTATTGTTCTTTCATACAATCTTCTCGCTAAATCATAAAACATAAACTTGTTTTAGAAATTCAACTTTAAAAAGATTATTGGGCTTTACTTCTGCTCAATCTTCACACCGAGCTCCTCAAGTCTTTTCAAATGCGCTTGCATAATTCCCTCAACATTCTGCATCATCTTAAACAACTCGTTTCTTTCATTCGCCAAAGTATTCAATGCACCTTTATGAAATCCTATTTCTTCTTTGCCCTCAGTAAGAATTTTCTGTGAAGATTCTTCGGGGTACGCCTGTGGTGCCTTTGAAATTTTAGGTTCTTTTTTATCCAAAGCTTTTTCAAGATTATCTGTATTTATTTTTTCCATAATTTTCCAAGAAATAATTCAATTATAAAACTTTCTATTTCATTAATTCCTTGTAAACCGAAAAACCAGCAACAGCACCTTCTCCACACCCAGTCACAATTTGCTTCAAAGGATTGTTCGTCACATCACCAACAGCAAAAACACCCTCAACATTTGTCTTCTGCTCATTATCAACTTTAATATAACTCTTATCTAATTTTATCCCAATCAACTTTGCCAACTTAGTATTTGAAACACCCCCGATCTCTACAAACAAACCACTAAGTTTTAATTTGCCTTTTGAAATTTCAACTTCCTCAAGTTTTTCCTTCCCAATCAATTTTAAAACTTCTGAATTAAAAACAGGAACAATCTTCTCAGTCTTATTAACTTCATCAACCCACATTGGTTCTGCCTTTGAAAATTTATCCTTCCGATAAATAATATAAACTTTTTTTGCAATCTTCGCTAAGAGCAACGCAGAAGTCAAAGCAGCATTCCCACCGCCAACAACACCAACTATTTTGTCCTTGTAAAAATTCGCATCACAAGTCGCACAATAACTAAGCCCTTTCCCAACAAATTCCTCCTCCCTATCCACACCAATCTTTGTCCTATTCGAGCCTGTCGCAATAATTATTTTTTTAGAAAGATATTCTCCTTTGTTTGTCACAATTTTAAAAAAACTTTCCTTACCAATATTAATAACTTCTTCTTGTTTTATTTCAACACCCAAATTTTTCACTTGATTTATCATTTTCATCATTAGTTCAACTCCGCCAACATTTTCATAAGACGGAAAATTGCAAATTTTGTGAGCCGATGTCGCTGTTCCTCCGTGCAACATTCCAATTACCAAAACATTTACTTTATATCTCGAAGCATATAATGCTGCAGTCAAACCTGCCGGTCCAGCGCCGATAATAATTAAATCATATTTTTTATCTGTTTTCATAAGATATAAAAACAAAGATATCTTATAAAGTTTATGAAGGAGTTGATAGCAGAAATATTACAAAAGTCTTTGAAAGAAAAAGAAGTTGAAATTGAAAAGGAAAAAATAATTAATTTACTAGAAACCCCTCCTACTCCAGAAATGGGGGACTATGCTTTTCCATGTTTTTTTTTAGTTAATGAACTTAAAGATGAACCTCATCAAATTGCAATTGAGTTAAGGGCAAGAATTGGAAACCCCCCGTCGGATTTTGAGGACATTCAAACAGTTGGACCATATATTAATTTTTTTGTGGACAGAAAACTATTTTCAGAAGAGTTAGTTAATAAAATATTAAAACAAAAAAATAAATTTGGAAAATTATCAATCGGAAAGGGAAATATAACAATGGTTGAATTTCCTTCTGCAAACACAAACAAACCTCTACACCTAGGGCATTTAAGGAATATGTCAATTGGAGAAAGCGTTTCCAGAATTTCTGAGTTCAATTCAGAAAAAGTTATCCGTGCTAATTTATACAATGATAAAGGGATACACATTTGTAAATCAATGGCTGCTTACAAATTATATGGAAAAAATAAAAAGCCAGGGAAAAAAAAATCAGATCATTTTGTTGGAGAGTATTATGTAAAATTTAATGAAAAATTAAAAACAAATAAAAAGTTAGAGTTAGAAGCTCACAGGTTACTGCAAGAGTATGAGCAAGGAGATAAAGAAACAATTGCTCTATGGAAAAAAATGAATAAATGGTGTTTAGACGGGCATAAAAAAACCTATGAGAAATTTGGAATTTCTTTTGATAAAGAATATTATGAAAGCAAAATTTATACTAAAGGAAAAGAAATTATTTTAGAAGGAGTAAAAAAAGGCATTTTTAGAAAAGAAAAAAAAGGCGGTGTAACAGTTAGATTAGCTAAGGAAAAGTTAAAGAAAAAATTTTTATTAAGGCCTGATGGAACTTCTGTTTACATAACTCAAGACATCTATCTCGCTAAATTAAAATTAGACAAATTCAAATTAACAAAATCCTTCTATGTTGTTGGTAATGAACAAGAGTATCATTTTGAGGTTTTATTCAAAATTTTAGAGAAACTTGGTTTTAATTCAAAAGGATTAAAACACTTGTCTCATGGAATGGTCAATCTTCCAGCAGGAAAACTTAAATCAAGAGAAGGAACAAAAGTTGATGGCGACGATTTAATTGAGAAAGTTCAAGAATTAGTTAAAAAAGAATTACACAAAAGGGAAAAACTTTCTAAAAGAGAACTTGAATCAAGAAGTTTGAAAATTGCTTTGGCGTCGATAAAATATTTTTTATTAAGGATAGGAATTAAGAAAAATATGGTTTTTAATCCAGAAGAATCAATTAGTTTTGAAGGAGAGACAGGACCTTATTTGCTTTATTCTTTTGCTCGTGCAAATTCTATTGTGAAAAAGATAAAATCTAAAAACAACAAATTCAAAATTGAACAATTAAACCAAAGCGAAATAAAATTAGTAAAAAAACTTTCCCAATTTCCAGAAGTTGTTTTAAATGCGTATAATAATCTTAACCCATCACTAATTGCAAATTATTCTCATCAGCTTTCCCAAATATTTAATGAATTTTATCACAGCTCTCCAGTAATTGGTTCTGAACAAGAAGCATTCAGATTAAAACTGGTTAAATCGTTTAAACAAGTTTTGGAAAACTCTTTGAATCTTTTAGGAATTGAAACTTTAGAAAAAATGTAGAGAACTTCCAATAATTTATTTGTTCTTTCAACTTTAAAAATTTTAATGTTTGTAAGTTGCTTAAGCAAAACTTATTTAAAGTGTTTTTTCCAATTAAAGATAATTAAAAGGAGGTTAAGATTTTTTAACAGAAATTTCTGAAGAAAATCAAATAAGATGGCAAAAAAACAAGGTCCAGAAATACTGCATTTTGTTGCGTGGTTAACAGGTGTAATCGTTTCATTGGCTGTGGGATTTGCAATGGTTGGAGGAACTCTTTCCTTACCAACATGGCTTGGAGGACAAACAGTTGCAATGTTAGCAGGATATGTAGTTGTTTTAACAACAGCATTAGGTGTGATATTAGCAATACTTAAGAAATAGTTTATTTTTATTTAATTTTTATTTTTTAAAAAAGGGTTTAGAGGAAACCCAAAGAATCCTCTTTCTTTTTTTATTAAAGTAGAGGATAAATTACACTAATGCTTAAAAAGAATTTTTTACTTTACAGATTTCATTTCCTTCCAAGCCAACTCAAACATTTGTTCCAGTGCTTGAGCAAAGAATTGTGTGTTTATCCAAATTCCAACATCATAATTAGGATGGAACTTTTCATCATCAAGAAGCATAAACATCAACTGAGTTGAATCAATAATCATAAACCTTGCCTTAATCTTTTCTAAATTTCTAACATCTGCAACTTTTTTTAATTCTCTTGCTATTTTTATATTGTTATTATCAATCGGCGCAGCAATCCTAATTTTAACTCCTCTCTTCTTACACTTTTCTAATCCAGGCAGTAGGGCTTCAAGTTTTCTATTAATTCCTTCTGCGGTTGTTACAATTGTTATTGTTTTCTCAGCATCATTAACCATCATATCCAAATGGTTGTAAAGATTCTGCCTACCCTTTAAACTTCCTGACAAATCAGAAGGTTCAACAAATTTAATGCCTTTTGTAAATAATGTACTAAGTTCTTCCAAAACCTCGTCTCCTTTAAGAGTTTCTAACCTCTTTGATTTTTCCTGAGCATTTCGTATTAAATTTTTCTTGACCCTCTCAACAACTTCTTCAGGTTTCAACGCAACAAATTTAATCGGTTTACCAAGTTTCATAATGATAAATCCTTTCTTTTCTAGACTTTCTAAAATATCATAAGTCCTAGACCTTGGAACATCAGAAATATTACTAAGTTCTCCTGCAGTCGAAGTCCCTCGAGAAAGCAATGCAGTCCACACTTTAACTTCATAAAGATTTAAATCAAAAATCTTTCTTAACCTGCTCAAAAATTCTTCCTTTACTATCATATTATTGTATCCTCTTTTTTCTTTTTAAAGATTGTTATGATGAAAGAGTAACCGAAAAGATTACTTAATTTAATTAAATAATCGCTATCCAACCTCTTTTATCTTTTATTTTAAACTCAATAATCTTTTTAAATCTTTCCTTGCCAGTTGTAACAATTTCAAATTTTGAAGAATTTGTTCTATCTTGGATAAAATCTTTTTGTTTTTTCAAAATGTTTTTTAAATCTTCATCAGCGACGATAAAAAGTTTAATTTTATCTGTTTTAATCAAACCAAGTTTTTTTCTAAATGCTTGAACTTGCCTAGTCATTTCACGAGCATAACCTTCTGCTTCAAGTTCAGGATTCATCTTTGTATCAAATTCAACTTTCAAATCCTGTTCATCAGTATTTTCCCATTCAATATTTTTAACATTTAATTGAGTCTCAATTATTTTTTCCAGCTCTTTTCCCAATCTTTTAGAAAAAATCATTGCTTTTGCAAGTGGCCACTTTAGTCCTATTTTTATCTTGTCTCTTGTTTTCAATCCTGAGGAAATTATTTCTCTAACTAAATTCATTTCATTAATTAATTTCTTATCAATTAATTTCTCATCAAAATCAGGAAAAGTTTCTAAATGAACAGATTTATTTTTTTTATTAAAATTATTTTTGGTAAGCCCTTGCCAAATTTCTTCTGATATAAAAGGCATAAAAGGCGCAATAATTTTTGAAAAAATTTCAAGAACATTTTCCAGAGTTTCATAAGCTTCTTTATCTCCTTTATTTAATCTGTCTCTATTTTGTTTAATATAAACTAATGAAAGATCATCAATAAATTTTGTAATTGGGCGGGTTGCTAAAGGAATTTCATATTTTTCAAGATTTTCTTTTACTTCTTTAACTAATTCATTTAATCTAGAAATAATCCATTTATCCAAAATATTTTTATTTGAAATATTTGTTTTTTCTAATAAATTATAAAATTGATAAACATTATCTAATAAAATTATATTCTTACGATAAGAATCTATAATTCCTTTCTCTGAGATGTTTAAATCTCCTCCAGTAATTACTGGACTTGAAAGAAAATACATTCTTAATGAGTCCCCACCATATTTTTCCAAAGTTTCTTTTGGGTCAGGGTAGTTTCCATATAATTTACTCATTTTTCTTCCATCTTCTCCTGCTAAAACCCCTGTAACTACAACATTTTTAAAACACTCAGAATCAAATAAGCTATTTGATAAAACATGTAAATAATAAAACCACCCTCTAAGCTGGCCAGTATATTCAATTATAAAATCCGCAGGAAAATTTTTATCAAAATATTTTTTTCTTTCAAAAGGATAATGCATTTGTGCATAAGGCATTGAACCAGATTCAAACCAACAATCCAAAACTTCAGGAATACGGCTCATCACCCCGCCACATTCACACTTGAATTTATGAGAATCAATTTTAGGTATATGTAAGTCATTAACTTTTTTCCCACTTAATTTTTCAATTTCTTTAACTGAACCAACTACTTTTAGCTTTTCACATTTTTCACATTTCCAAATTGGCATCGGAGAACCCCAATACCTAGATCTAGATAAACTCCAATCAGGAGCATTTTCTAAATTATACTTAAATCTACCTTCTTTAAAATAATTAGGAACCCAATTAATTTTTTTATTTGTTTTAAGCATCTTACTCCTAATTTTATTAATATTCAAGTACCATGATTTTTGGGTTTTGTAAATTAAAGGAGTTTGGCATCTATAACAAAAAGGATAAGGGTGTGTAAAATTAAATTTGTCAAATAATTTTTCTCCTAAGTTTTGTAAAACTTTTTTCCCAGCGTCTTTAAAATAAGTTCCTTCCCATTCTCCTGCTTCATTTGTGTAAGCACCATTTTCATCCATAATTTCAATAATAGGCAAATCATGTTCTTTCCCTGCTTCAAAATCATCTTCACCAAAATTAGGCGCAATGTGAACAACCCCTGTTCCATCTTCAACATTCACAAAATTTTCTGAAATAACTTTATAAGAATTTTTATTTTCTGAAATTTCTTTATTTTTTAAATCAAATAAAGGAACATATTCTAATCCAATTAATTCTCTTCCTTTGAATTCTTTAATTATTTTATAATCCTTATCTTTAAAAATATCTTTTGTCCTTTCTTTTGCTAAAATATAATTTTCTTTTTTAGATTCAATTAAAACATAAGAAATTTTTTCATTAATAGCTAATGCTAAATTTCCTGGAAGAGTCCAAGGAGTTGTTGTCCAAACTAAGATAGAAGCATATCCTCTCTCTTTAAATTTTTCTTTGAGTTTAAATTTTAAAACAATAGATAATTCAGTAACATCTTGGTAAGCCCCTGCATCCATAGTAATTTCAAATTTTGAAAGAGGAGTTGCACAACGAGGACAATGTAATGAAGTCCTAAATCCTTCATAAATCAAATCTTGATCGTATAGTTTTTTAAATGCCCACATCACACTTTCCATAAATTCTAAATCCATTGTTTTGTATGCATCATCCATATCAACCCAACGAGCAATTTTCTCAATATACCAATTCCATTGATCTGAAACATTGTTCACATATAACTTACAAGCACCTACAAATTTTCCAATTCCAAATTTTTCAATGTCTTTTTTATTTTTCAAACCAAGTTCTTTTTCTACTTGATTTTCTGCAGGCAAACCATGACAATCCCATCCCCATCTTCTTTCAACTTTATAACCTTTCATTGTCCAATATCTAGGAATAACATCTTTCACAATACTTGGTAATAAAGTTCCATAATGTGGCAATCCAGTAATAAATGGAGGGCCATCATAAAAAATAAAATCTCCTTTTGGAGAAGATTTTTCTACAGACTTTTGAAAAATTTTTTCTTTCTTCCAAAATTTGTTTATTTTTTCTTCTGTATTTTTTGGATCATACATCTTAATCTAAATATTTCTTGTTTTTTAAATATATTCCTAAAAACTTAATTAAGTTTGCTTAAGAGAGGAATATTAAATTTTATTTGAGAAATAAAGAGAATTAATTAATCTTTCTGCTCCAGCCTGTGCTCTTTGAGCCAATTCTTTTTCTGATTCTTGAATAGATTTAATCCATGTACCTAATTTATCTAAATCATTTGTTTTCTCTGGTCCACAAAACATTTTTTTATTTGTTATATGTATTCCATAATCTTTTGCTATTTTTCAAGAATTTCCTGTTCAACAAAGTGAAGTTTTGAATGGATAATAATGCAATATGGTGTTTTCACATCATTATATTCTTCAAGTTCCTTAATTGTTCTGTAAGAAATCTTTTGTCCTTTTGTTCCAAGTCTCTGACATAAAATAATTTTCTTCAGATTTATTTTATATTTTTCAGAAGAAATTTTCAATTGATTTAAAGCATCTTGAAATTCCAAACCAATGTCCATCAAAATCAAACTATGTGCCTTCATTGATTGATTATCCTGCACAATTTTCATAAAACTATCTGGAGAAAAACTCTTTTCCCATTTTGGCATTGAAGCAACTTTTCCAAATTTGTAAAGTTGTAAACCTGTTTCTGCAACTGCATCGAGAATAGAAGCGTTATAAATTATTTTATATTTAACTCCACATTTTCTTGCTTCTTCAATCAAAGAAATATGCGTTGTAGCAGTCAATGGGCTTCCATAAACCAAAAGAACAACATCTGATTTTCTTGCTTCATCAACAATTCCTAAACTTTCAACTAACTCTCTATCAGCAAGAACAAACTTTTTCCCAAGAGCCTCTCTTAATTCTCCTTCTGAATATGGGAAATCAACAGTGTAATTTTCAAGATAAACCCGTTTACACCTTTTAACTACCTGCAATCCGAACTTTGAAATTCCATCAACATTTAGTCCCAGCCCGATTATGTATAACATAATTCATAAAAGAAAAAGTCGGTTTATTACCTTTTTGGTTCATATGGAAAAAATTTAAATCTTGATAGCTCTTCTAAATTTACTATCTTCATTTCAATAGGTTCTTTTTCATTTTCATTAATAGATTTTGAGAAGTTACCATAATACATTCCATCACGTTTTAAATAAAAACTCCTAGTCCATGTATGAATCATGTCCCCTTCTCTAGGTATTATCATACTAGTTTTTTTATTTTCTTTTTCCATAATTTTTTATTATTATAAGATTTATAGATCTTTTTATTTCTTCAAACTCTGACTAGTTACAATTGCAATAAAAAATAAACTAAACATTAAAATGTCGTTTCCAATAACTAAACCAATTAATCCTCCAATTAAACTAAAAATAATTATTAATTTGAACCATTTTTTCCCTGATTTTAATTCTTCTTTTGTTACATGTGCAAGAAAAGAACCAAGAGGAAAACCTAACGCCAACACGCAAATTCCTATAAAAAGATTAAGCAACTCGTTCATAAGAATATTTAAGAAACCTAGTTTTTATAATTAACCATGTACAAAAAATACTTAGTTGTTGCAAGCAAGAAAGACAAGGCAGGAATAAATATCACGACGAATTTATCTCAATTCAGAAAGAACCCCCTGGTGTCTTCTATGTCTGATGAAGCTGGTTTTGATTTTTATTTAGTTGAAGATGAAATAATTTTCACAGAAAATTTGGATTTAGATAAGATAAATAAATATGATTTTATAATTTTTGCTTCAAAACACAAGTCAGAAAAAGGAGATAAATCTCTTTCTGTTCACGCGCCTGGGAATCCAAGAAATGCAGAGTTCGGAGGGTTGCCTAAAAAAATGTGTAAAACTTCTGCGCTTTTTCAAAAGCAAATTTTTGAAAAATTAAATTCAAATGTAAAAGAACACGGTCTTGATAAAAAATACAAAGTGACTTTGGAATGCACACATCACGGACCTTTGATTGACAAGCCGTGCATTTTTATAGAAATCGGCTCGTCTGAAATAGAATGGGCAGATAGGAAAGCAGGTTTTATAATTGCAAAAACAATAAATCAAATAATTAAAGAGTTCAAAGAAAACCCATACAATGAAGTTGCGGTTGGAATTGGCGGACCACATTACTGCCCAAATTTCAACAAAATACAATTGAATTCTAATATCGCAGTTTCGCACATAATTCCTCAATATGCTCTTCCTATTGACGAAGAAATGATAAAGCAGGCAATAGAAAATACAGAAGAAGAAGTTGATTTTGTTTTGCTTGATTACAAAGGGTTGGGGAATTCAGAACAAAGAAAACAGGTTTTAGAAATTCTTGATAAACTTTATATTGAGCATAAAAAAACCAGTGAGATTGGGAAGTGATTATTTTATAATTTTATATTAAAGTTTATTTAATTTATTAGCCACCACAAGAATCCTATCAGCTTAGTTATGACATTCTCCCTCATATTTGGGTGTTCTTTTTTAATTTTTTCAATTGCATCTTTAGTCATAGAATCAACTGAATGACTGATTATTCTTTTATTGAAATCTGGTAATTTAGGCAATCTTTCTTTCTTCTTTCCCATAAGATTAACACTATTAACAATTATTTAAAAGTTTAGAGGATTGAACTAATAGATTAACGCCCCAACCGAGCAAGAAAGTATTTTGTGATATTCCCTCACATATTTGGAGTCCGTCTAATATTTCAAAGTAAAAAATACGCCGACACCAGGAATCGAACCTGGGAGTCCCGAAGGACCGAGATTAGCAATCTCGTGCAATACCATTATGCGATGTCGGCTTATGTGAATATGAGATGATTTGTGATATTTTAAGTTTTTGTATTGGTGATTATGATTTTTAATAATTTCTACTAAGTGTTACACTTTTGTGGTCAATCTTAGCAATCTAGTACGTTAACCACTCCGCCATCTGGGCTTTTTGTAATCAGCAGAGTGGGAACCACTCGTTTGACCACGCCTGGACGAACAAATGAAAACTCTATAGGAGTTTACTTTCCGCCATCTGGGCATAATATGATAGAACTATTCCATTTTAAAAAATTATGTATTCTAAGAATAATAATAGCGAGGGTGGGATTTGAACCACACGACCTCCGGGTTTCCTATGCAATCGCGTAGGAATGAAAAACCTACGGTTTTACTTATGGGCCCGACGAGCACTCCAGACTGCTCCACCTCGCTATACAATTAACTAAGTATTTCTTCTTTTAAAACTTTCGAACACAACATTTTTATATCAAACTTTTTTCCAATCCTTATGTTAAAACTAGGAATTGATGATGCAGGCAGAGGCCCAGTAATTGGTCCAATGGTTCTGGCTGGTTGCTTAATAGATGAAAAAACAGAAAAAGAATTTAAAAAATTAGGTGTAACAGATTCAAAAAAATTAACCACAAAAAGAAGAGATTTCTTGGTAGAAAAAATAAAAGCACAAGCAGAAACATTTGAAATAATAATTATCCCTCCTATTGAAATTGATGGGGGATCAATAGTTGGGGAAAACAGAATAAAGTTAAACGAACTCGAAGCAATAGCAACGGCAAAAATAATAAACAGGATAAACAAGGGCTATAAAAAATTAAAAGTTGTAGTCGATTGTCCCTCAACAAGCATAATTAAGTGGCAGGATTTCTTAAAGACAAAAATAAAAAATCTATCAAACTTGGAAATTTCCTGTGAACACAAGGCAGATAAGAATCACATATCAGTTTCAGCAGCGTCAATACTTGCCAAAGATGTTCGTGAAAAAGAGATGACAAAACTAAAAAAAATTTACGGGGATGAAATTGGCTCTGGTTATACTTCTGATTTATTGACGCAAAAATTCCTTGAAAAATTCGCAGAAAAACATCAAGACAAAGGAATCTTTAGAAAAACATGGATAACTTGGAAAAACGCAGTTAATAAAATAGGACAGAGGAAGTTGTTTTGAAAATGGCAGTTATTGCAGTAATAAATTATTAGAATAAAATCTTAATCGGGAAGAAAAAAACAAGTTCTAAAAAATTTCTTAGAGGGGAATGGCACATTCCTGGAGAGACTATTGAAAAAGGAGAATCAGATAGAGAAGCATTGGTTAGAGGAATGAGAGAAGAAGCAGGAATCGAAATAAAAGTTGGTAGATATATTGGATATCATATAACCCCTTCAAGTAAAAAAGAAGCTCGTTGGTATGAATGTTTTTCTGAAACAGAAAAGGTTGTTCCTGGAGGCGATTTAGAAGATTTGAAATGGATTTCAAAAAAAGATGTTTTAAATTTTTGTAGAAGTAAAGTAAATAATCTTTGGCCTAAAGAAGTTAAAGAGTATTTTCAATAAAACAATCTTTAAAAATCCTAATTCATTTTTATAATAATGGTATTTATAAAAAAATTAGTGATGCATGGCTTCAAAAGTTTTCCAAGAAAAACAGAAATACCTTTTAATCAAGAGATTAATATTGTTCTCGGTCCAAATGGTTCTGGAAAATCAAATATTTCAGATGCACTATGTTTTGTTCTCGGACGGCTTTCAATAAAATCAATGAGAGCCGCAAAGGCAAGAAACTTAATTTTCTTAGGAACAAAATCCGCATCCCCTGCAAAAGAAGCGTCAGTTGAAATTGTATTTGAAAATTCTGACAGAACATTTTCAATAGATAAAAACGAAATCTCAATAAAAAGGATTGTTAGAAGAAACGGGCAGAGCATCTACAAAATAAATAATGAAACAAAAACACGGCAAGAAATTTTAAGCCTACTGGCTTTAGCAGGAATCGATCCAAACGGATTTAATATTATTTTACAGGGAGAAATTCAAAACTTTGTCCAAATGCAAACAGAAGAAAGAAGAAAAATAATCGAAGAGGTTTCTGGAATTTCAATTTATGAATTACGAAAACAAAAATCAATGAGGGAACTAGAAAAAACAGAAGAAAAAGTAAAAGAAGCCTTGACCATCTTAAGAGAAAGAACAGCCTATATGAATAATCTTGAAAAAGAAAGGGAGCAGGCATTAAGGTTTAAAAAACTTGAAAAAAATGTTAAGATTTTCAAGGCAAGCATAATCCATCATAATTTAACAAAGAAGAAAAAAGAAAAAGAAAAGATAGATTTAGAAATTTTCAAAAGAGACAAGGAAAAAGAAAAATACAAACAAGAAAAATTAAACCTTGAAACAGAAATAACAAATGTCAATTCAAAAATTAATTCTATTAATTCAACAATACAAAAATCCACCGGATTAGAACAGGAAAAACTTAATCAAGAGATTGCTGATTTAAGGGCGGAACTTACAGGGATGAATGTGAAACTTGAAAACAATGAGAACAGAATTTCTGAGATAGAAAGACAAAAACAAGAATTGGTTCAGGAAATAAATGGCAACGAGGTTTCAGTAAAGAAACTCCAAAAAGAATCCCCTTCAATAACTACAAGACAAAAAGAGATTGAAATAAAAAAACAAGAACTAGAAAAATTAGAAGAACAAAGAAAAAAATTTTATATGATTAAATCCGAGTTAAAATCAATTAAGGAAAGAATTAATGATAAAAAATCTGTTCTTCAAAACTACACTTCAGAATCAAAATTTTTTCTGGAACAAATTAAATCTATCTCCACAGAATTATTTGATAAGAACACAAACTCAGATAAAGTAGATTCCTTGAAATTTTCTTTGGCAGAAAAAAAAGAGTTATTGGTTAATTTAAACAAAAGAGAAATAGAACTTGAAAAAATTTCTTACGCAAATGAATTAGAAATAGAAAAACAAAAGACTTTGATAGAAAGAATTTCTAAAATGGACACTTGCCCTCTTTGTAAAAGCAAAATGACTGAGGAGCACTTAACTTCAATAAAAGATGAAACTTTTCCAAAGATAAATTCTTTAAAAAAAGAAGTAGAAAACTCAGACAAGGGCTTAAGCGAGGTTTATAATAAAAGAGATTTGTTAAAAAATAATATAGAACAAATTGATTTAGAAATATCAAAAAGAGATTCTGATATCATTAAACTTTCAAATATAGATGAGAAAAAAGAACAAATAAAAATCCTTCATGAAAAGATAGAACAATCAAAAGAAGAATTTTCAAAATTAGAAAAAAGGGAAAAAATTCTAGAAGAAATATTTGATAAGGATACAAATATTGAGCAAAAATATGAAATAGCGAGGGTAGAAATTCAGGAAATTTCTTTAAGGAATAAGGAAAATGTTAACGCGGAGATTTCATCAAAACTAAGGGAACTTGAACGTTCAAAGATTTTATTGAAGCAACTTTCAAGAAATAAAGAAGATAGAAACGATGAACTTCAAGGAATTAATAAAATCATGAAAGAAAAAGAAAAATTACTTGAAAATAAAAAGAAACAAGAAGAAGAACTAAGCAAAAAATTCAGGGAATTAATTTCCAAAAGAGATTTGTTGCATGGAAAAATAAGAGAAAATGAATTAAACATTTCACAAAAACAAAATGCTCTTTCAAATATTGAACAAGGAATAAACAACTTCAAACTTGAAAAAGCAAGAAGTGATGCAGAGATTGAAGGGCTTGAAATGGAAATTTTGGAATTCCCTAACATCCAAATAATAAAAGAAAACAAAGAATCTCTTATCATTAAGTTAAATAAAACTAGGGAAATTTTATCGAGGATAGGTTCTGTTAATCTTCGTTCTTTAGAAGTTTATGATTCTGTTAAAAAAGAATATGATATAATAAAAGAAAAAATAGAATTAATAAACAAAGAGAAAGAAGGGGTATTAAAGATAATTCACGAAATTGATATCAAAAAGAAAAAAACATTTGTTAGGACTTTGAATGAGCTGAATGAAATTTTCTCAAGGAACTTTTCAATGTTAAATGAAAAAGGTCAAGTTTCATTGAGTTTGGAAAATAGGAAAAATCCTTTTGACGGCGGTGTTGAAGTAATTGTGAAAACAGGGCACGGAAAATATTTTGATGTGCGCTCTCTTTCAGGAGGCGAGCAAACTCTGGTTGCACTCTCGTTAATCTTTGCAATACAAGAACTAAAACCATACCCATTTTATATTCTTGATGAAATCGATGCTGCACTTGACAAAAGAAACTCAGGACGACTTGCAGGACTGCTTCAGAAATATATGAAACAGGGACAGTATATTGTAATCACACACAACGACGAAATAATCACAAACGCATCAACACTTTATGGAATTTCAATGCACGATGGCATTAGTAAAATTATTTCTCTTAAGATTTAACTTTATATTTCTCAACATATTCTTTTCTTTTAATTTCATAAAGTTTTAAATAATCCTTTTAAATAATCCTTTTTATCATTTCTATCAAAAATTGTCATTTCTTGAATTAGAAATAATTCTTTTAAATCATTTCTTTGTATTAAGTCTGTTAATTGTTCTGTCATTTTCTATATTTGATTCTAAAAAAAGAAAAAGGAGAAAGTAAATAAAATAAAAAAAAATTAAAAATTAATTTAGTAGTAACTTTCTCCGAATTCGTCTGTTTTTTCAGGTTTCTTTGTAATTAAAACAATTAAAACAACTAACAATACTAAAAATACTATTGCTAAAATAACTGTTAAAATAACAACTGAGTTTGATACAGAATCTGATTCTATTTTGCTGTCAAAAGTAACTGTGCTAACAAGTTCACCATTAATTGTGAACACATTAACTTTAGCTCCACTTTCAGGTGAAACTTTAATTACTTTACTTGAACCAGCAGCCACAAAAACAACACTTTCACTAACACTAGCAGACTCAGGGATAATTTTGTAACCAGCTACTTTATTAGTAGGGTTTACAATCCACAAGTCATTACCAGAAGCGAAAACATTTGTTTCAAAATCATTTTCTATAACAATCTGCTTAACTTTTGAAAAAGTTACATCATCGTTTGTAACTGTTACTTCAAGTGTGTAGATTCCAGATTCAACTTCAAAAGGTATCTTCAAAAAGATTCTACCATTTGTAGTGTCGTCATCATCTTCATTTGGAGTTCCCCAAGCATTACATATTGCATCACTTAAACAATCGCCTTCTTTTAAAGGAACTAAATCCCCAAGGTAAGAAGTTTTCTCAATGCCTAATTCAGATATGCTTGCAGTTATATACAAATCATCTAAGTCATTGTAACCAACATTCTTAATAACAAAATCAACAGGGATATTCTCTCCTGCTTCAATATTACTAGTTGTTGAGATAGACTTAACAACAGGGTTGTATGAAGGTCTTTGAACTCTCAAAACAATATCCTCAATCTCTGATTTGAATTCTCCATTCCAGATTTTCAAGTTAAGAGTTAAGTCATCACTCAAAGATTCTTTAAGTTCAAAAGGAACTGTAAGTTTCAAAGTCTTTGTATATGTCTTACCATCTTCAACTTCAAAAGAGTCTGTTCGTGCATCAACATCAAGCTTGTTGCCTTCAATCTCTGCTTTAACTCTAACATCAGTTGCATTTACTTGCGAATCAAAGAACACTTGAACAACAATTGAATCTCCAGCAATAACACTTATTTCAGTATTATTCTCAATCAAAATACCGTTAATCTTTACAGATTCAGCAGTTGTTAAGTCACCAGTAACAGCACCAACAGTGTATGAACTTATTGTAGCTATCAAAAATAAAGCAATTGCAGTTGCCAAAAAAGAAACCATAAGGTTTTTTTTATTCATTTTCATTTCCATTTTTAATTGTAAGAAAACTTTGTTTTCTTGAATTTACTTAATAGAAACACTTTATAAACTTTATGATGACGACAGAAAGTATTAATCAATAAGTTACTAATTGTCTGGGCAGAGAGTGAAAATTTATAATTTAGAGTTAATTTCTAAAAAAAATAAAAAACCCAAGGTTTCCCTCGGGATTTAAAATTATAAATTTAGAAGTTTTATTTTGGTATCTGTTGTTGCAAAATTATTTGCAACAATCACTTGACACTTTGCGTCTTCTGCAGATTGGATAGTTACTTTTGTAACTGTTCCGTCAATTACAATTGTGTGCACAGGTTTGTCGGCTCTCTTTAATGCATTGTTCAAACCTTTAACTGAAACTTTTTTTATCTCATTTAAAGATTCATCCAAAAGAATTGCCTTGTCTGTTCCTTGGTTTTCATCTGAAAGTTTTTTCAATTTTGATTTGTCTTCTTCACTTAAATCAGCTGATTTAACTTGGCCCTCTGTGTTTACATCCCCTTCCACAGAGGGTACACCCTTGGGTGCCCCGACGTTCTGTTTCTCAAAAACTTTCTTATTTTTATAAGAATACTCTTCAACAGAAACCTTCTTCCTTAAGTTCATTAAAATTTCTTTGCCTGTTAATTCTTCAACTTCCTTTCCATCAGGAGCAACTACAATGTATTTCACATTAGCATTCTCAACAACATTCTGGATAATTAAGTTTCCTCCTCTATCTCCGTCAACAAACAAAGTAACGTCTTTTTCTCTACTTAATTTTCTTATTGACTCTGGAAGTTTTGTCCCGTTCATCGCTATTACATTATTAACTCCATTCTTCATCAAGTTAAGAACATCTGCCCTTCCTTCAACAACAATTACTTCTTTTCTATAAAGGTCTCCGCACGGAAGTTTTTCATCCCCATATTCTTTAATTCCTGCCATCTTTGCAGAATCTTTTATTTCATTAGAAATTTCTCGTGAATCTGTTGAACCCTCAATTCCTTGCATAAGTTTCTTAGCCCGCTCAAGAATATAATCTCTCTTGCTTCCTCTAACATCTTCAATTCTTTCAACTTCTATTTGAGAATCGCTCGGCCCAATTCTTTCTATGGTCTCAATTGCAGCAGCAATCAAAGTTGTTTCTGATTGGTCCAAGGCAGTAGGAACTTTAATAGCACCCATTGTTCTCTTGCCTTCTCTTTTCAAATCAACTTCAATTCGCCCTATTTTCCCTTCTTTTTGAAGTTCTCGCATTTCTAATTCAGAACCAAGTAAACCCTCTGTTTGCCCGAATATAGCTCCGATTACATCAGGTTTTTCTAACGCACCTTCTGCTTCAAAATTCGCATGTATCATATATTTTATCGATACTGGACTTATTTTAGCCATCTTTTATTTCCTGTAAAAGTGGCTAATGAAAATTTTATATTTACTTTTGCCATTATTTTTTTCTCTGTTATTTAATTCCATAAAATCTTATGGTTTAGTTCGAAACTGAAATTTCGGACTAATGAGGAAATCGAAGATTTCCACTTTTGTTTAGAAAAATATCTAACTACTTCATTTCAAATAGCCAAATGCTAAAAAGTGAATGTGAGGTGAATAATAATCTTGAAATATTCTTCTAATAAAAATTATTGTTGAAAAGGGTTTTTAAAAGTTTCTAAAGAATTATTTCTTTTTTGTAATTTCAGTACACATTCCAGCAGCCACAGTTGAACCAGCGTCTCTTACAGCAAATCTGCTCATAAATGGATTATCTTTCTGAGTTTCCAAACAAAGATTTCCTTGTGGCTTAAGTCTAACTTTTGCAGAATCTCCGTTTTTCAAGAAATCAGGATTTTCTTTTATTGTCTCACCTGTTCTTGGGTCAATCTGCGCAATTAATTCAATAAATTGACAAGGAACTTGAGCAGTGTGTATGTGGAATACAGGCGTGTATCCTTTTGCTAAAACACTTGGGTGATTAATAACTGTGATTGTTGCAATAAATTCTTCAACAACAGGAACTGATTGAGCAGCGTCGCAAATAACATCTCCTCTTGCAATATCTTTTTTTCCAACTCCTCGAATATTAACCCCAACATTATCTCCTGCATCTGCTTGAGACAATGTTTCGTGGTGCATTTCAATTGTCTTTAATTCCCCTTCAATTCCTGTTCCGGTTCTACCAGGAAGAACTTTAACTTTCATTCCTTGTTTCATAATTCCAGTTTCAATTTTTCCAACAGGAACAGTTCCAATACCTGTAATTTCATAAACATCTTGAACAGGCATTCTCATTGGAAGGTTCTTTGGTGAGTCTGGTTCAGGGAACAAATCAAATTGCTCCAAAATTGTAGGTCCTTTGTACCAAGGCATCTTTTCAGATTTCTTAACAATATTATCTCCTTGTAATCCAGAACACGCAATAAAAGTTGTTGTTTCTGCATTAATTCCAACACCTTGTAAAAGTTTCCCAACGTCTTCTTTAACTTTATTGAAAGTTTCTTCTTTATATTCAATTGCATCCATTTTGTTAACTGCAACAGAGATATTCTTAACACCCATGGTTCTCAATAACCATAAGTGCTCTGTTGTTTGTGGTTGAACTCCAGAAGGTGCAGCAATAACCAAGAAAGCAGCGTCTGCTTGCGAAGCACCAGTAATCATGTTCTTGACAAAGTCCCTGTGACCAGGCGCGTCAATGATTGTGATTTGCCATTTTTGGGTCATTAATTTCTTATATGATAAGTCAATTGTAACTCCTCTTTCTCTTTCTTCTTTAATATTATCCATAATGTAAGCAAACTCAAAACCAGCTTTACCATGTTTTTCAGCTTCGTCTCTAAGTTTTTTCATTTCTTGCTCAGAAACAAGCCCGCCATCAAACATTGTTCGTCCAACTATAGTTGATTTTCCAGCGTCGACATGCCCGACAAAAACAACATTCATGTTTGGTTTTTCTTTAGCCATTTTGATTTTTTGTTAAATGGGTAGTGGTAATCTTTCAATTTCCTCTTGCCATAGTTAGTTAATAAAAAAAAGGTTTAAAAATCTTTCGTTAAAGTTTTTACGTTGAGCACCAGACAGAGGTGAGGCATAGAAATCTTTCGTTAGAAAGATTTTAGCTAAAGGCAAAATTAAAGCTGTATAAAGTTTTTGGTAAAAAATTTATCTAACAATATTGTTCTTGATTAATGCTGTGTTTTAAAAAAATAAACGCTTGCAATTGCAAGTAATATACTAAAAAATAAAAAGAAATAAACTTTTATTGGAGTTGGTGATAGAAAAGACATTGGAGAAGAATAACTAGCATAAAGAAAAGATGTAATTGACAATAAACCTAATATTAAACCAATCACTCTATGTCCCATAAAACTAAAAAATCCCATAATTTTTATCCGAATCATTTATATTTAAAACTTACTGATTTTTCCCTAACCCTTCACACAAAAATAAAGTTTATGTTTTTTGTCTACAAAAAATATCTACAAAGTTAATCTATCTTTGTGTAGAAAAATTTCAAAGAAATTTTTCAGGGTTTCTTTACTGATTCTTACTCAAGCCCTTTCTATTCCTGATCCTCTTTATAATATCTTCTTGTAAATTTGTTGGAACTTTTTCAAATTCTTGTTCTGCCAAAGATGATGTTCCTCTTCCTTCTGTCGCACTTCTTAAATCATTTGACCATCCAATCATTTCTGCAACAGGAATCTTTGCTCTCATTGAAGCCTCTGTTCCTTCTTGTTTTACTTCAATTATTTGTCCTCTTTTTCCTCCAACCAATTTTGTAATTCCTCCTAAAAATTTATCAGGCATTTCAATAACATGAATTTGCAATGGTTCTAAAAGTGCAGAGTTTGCTTTTTCCATGGCGCCTTTAATTGCTTCTCTGACAGCAGGATAAACCTGCGCAGGACCACGGTGAATAGCGTCCTCGTGAAGTCGAATATCCATTAGAGAAACTTTCATTTTTGTGCAAGGTTCACGTGCCAAAGGACCAGCATCAATAACCATTTCAAAAGCATCCAAAACCATTTCAATAACTTCTCCTATATGAACTTCTCCTCTTGTTTCATCCATGAAAATATTCCCTTTGTAAATATCTCGAATATTCCTGATAGCATTACCATCCCATCCTAAATTCGTGAGAACCTGTGAAGAATCCTGGTTCTTTTTTTTAATTCTTCCTTCACTTAACTCCCCGCTTCTTATTGCGTCATAAATATTATCTTCTAATGGTTCAACTATCATATAGAAACTATTGTGCTTGTTAGGGCTTCTTCCTTCAACACTTGGTGATTCTTTTCCAACAGTTTCCCTATAAACAATAATCGGCGCAGAAGTCTGCACATCCAAACCTTTCTCACTTTTAATTCTGTTCTCAATAATTTCCAAATGCAACTCACCCATACCAGACATAAGGCTTTCACCAGTTTGCTCATTAATTTCTATTTTAATCGACGGGTCTTCTTTACCAACTTGCTTTAAAACTTCAACCAGCTTCGGCAAATCTGCTGCTTTTTTAGGTTCAATAGATTTTGTAACAACAGGGTCAAACAAATGCTTAATCGCTTCAAAAGATTCCATCTCTTCTTTACTAACTGTCTCACCAGTAAAAACATCTTTTAGTCCAACAACTCCAACAATATTTCCTGCACTAACCTCGCCTACAATAATTCTTTGTGCTCCTTTGTAAACAGAAACTTGTTGAATTCTGACTTTTCTCTTCGCTAAGTTCATGTAAAGTTCATCGCCTTGTTTGATTGTTCCTGAAAATAATCTTCCGCACGCAACTTCTCCTGCGTGTTTATCGACGACAATTTTTATTGGAACAAAAGCAGGGTCGCCTTTTGGGTCACAATTTATCAATGATTTTCCAATTTCAGAATCAGTTTCCCCATGCCAGATTTTCGGAATCCTATATTTCTGAGCATCAACAGGATTTGGGTGGTGCTTAACACACATCTCTAAAACAACTTGGTGTAACGGAGCTTTCTTAGCCAATTCCTTTTGATTTTCATTTTCATAAGAATCAATAACATCTTTGAAAGTTATTCCATTCTCTTTCATATACGGAAAACTCAAAGCCCAATTATGAAACGCAGAACCAAATGCAACACTCCCCTCGCCAACACCAACTTTCCATTTTTCCTTGTAACCTTCAGGCGCAATATTTTCAATCAACTCATTAATATGGTCAATAATTTTAATAAATTTCTTTTCCATTTCCTGCGGAGTCAGTTTAACTTCCTTAATCAACCTGTCAACTTTGTTAATAAATAAAACAGGTTTAACCAATTCTTTTAATGCTTGTCTCAAAACAGTTTCTGTCTGAGGCATTATCCCTTCAACAGCACAGCATAAAACAACAGCACCATCAACCGCCCTCATTGCACGTGTAACATCCCCTCCAAAATCAACATGCCCAGGAGTATCAATTAAATTAATCAAGTAGTCCTCTCCATCAACATTATGAATCATGCTCACCGATGCTGAATCAATTGTTATTCCTCTTTCTGATTCATCAACATGAAAATCCAAAGCCCTTTGCTTTCCTGCAGTTTCTGTAGATAACATCCCAGCACCAGCCAAAAGATTATCCGAAAAAGTCGTCTTGCCATGGTCAATGTGCGCAGCAATTGCTATGTTCCGAATTTTATCTTGCTGTTTCATTAAATCTTTAATTTCTGCCATTTCGTATTTTCCATTAATTTAATCTCGAAAGGGTTCTTGTGCCCTTTGGGTACCATGTTAATATAAATTAATTGAGAAATTGGTTTATAAAATTATTCATTAAGAATTTTAAAACTACCTTGCAGAGTCGGCTTGTGCTTCTGCTTCTCTTTTTTTCTTAATTGCAAAACTTTCCTGATTATCTTCTGAAGCCATAACAATTTCATCTGCTAATCCTTGTGTAATTGTCTTTTTTTTATTAAAAGCCTTATCTGAAGCCCCATGAACAATATGTTTCAAAGCCAAGTTAACTCTTCGCAACGGAGAAACATCAATTGCCTGCGGATATCTTGCGCCCCCGTATTCAATCGCAGTAATCTCATCTCTTGGAGCAGAATTTTCAATAGCCTTCACAAAAACCCCAATAGGATTCTTCCCTGTCTTTTTCTCAACCAACTTAAACGCATTTAAAACTATTTTCATGTTCTTAGAATATTTTCCTGTCGAACGCCCTAAAATAATCTTGTGTTTCTTCCCTCTATGTCCTGCAACAGAAAGTTTATTCATTAATCTCTCAACAATATTTGTTTTTGTCTGCCCAAATTTTTGAACATTTCGTCCTTGTGATTTCAAAATTAATTTTGGTTGAAGATTAATTACAGACCTCAAACCCTCGTCTTCAACTTTTATTTCACTAATATCATACAAATCAAAAATTTTAAATTGAGGTAATTGTGTTTCTGTCATTTTGTTTTTGGTTCACAAATATATTTTCTTTGTTTTCCTCTTTCTTTTATTAGTCTTAAATTCTGTTCATAATTTTTAAGAAAAGAGGTACTTCCGCAATTTTCTATATCTCCAATTACAACTTTAGGCATGATTTCTTCCCCTTCTCCTAATATTCTTAAATATCCTATTTCTTCGTCAAATTTTCCTGTTTCAAAAGACATTTTATCTCCTACCCTTCTCAATCTTTCCACTAACAAGTCTTGCTAATGGCTGATCATTTACTTTAATAACTTGAAAACGAATTCCACGAATATCTCCTTTTGCTCTTCCCTGTTTCCCACCAATTCTTTCAATTATAACTTCGTCATGCTCGTCAATAAATTTCTGCGCAAGGTTTCCAGGAATAAAAGCTCCAACTGTTTTTCCATTTTTAGTAAGCTGAACCTTGCAACATTTTCTCATCGCTGAATTTGGCTGAGCCGCTTCCTTTTGAAACTTAGAAAGCACAAGCCCTTTTGCTTGACTCGCACCTTTTAGTGGGTCTGATTTAGAAAAAAGATTTAGAGTTCTAACTTTATACTTTCTATCTTTCCACCGAAATTTTGTCCGATTCTTTATTTCTTTCTTTGCACTTTTTAATCCCATATTATATTGTTGAAAGAATTAGTTTAAAAAGTTTCTGTAAAGAATATTCAGACAATCCTAAACTCTTTACTAAAAAAATCCTTTACTATTCCCTGCATCTCAATCATTCTCCTTTTATTTCTTCCAATCAACGCCGCCTTGCTATGACTGCCTGCTGTAAGAATTATTTCATTATCTGTAACTTCTAAATCATTGAACTTCACAGGATTAACAATCGCTTCAATAAATTTCTTAGCATCTTGAATTCCCCTCGGATTCGGAACAACCTTAATTCTTTTTCTAAGAATCTCGCTCATCTTTTTTATATTCTGTCCCCCTTCACCAACAGCCTGAGAAACAAACCTCCTAGGAACACAAAAAACAATCGCTTCATTATACTTAAAACAAAATCGCGTACTAACCCGTGTAATTTTATTAAAGAGATTCAGATATCTCATGTCCTGCATATTAATTGTTCTCACCATTTTAGATATTTTTTTTAGAAGGAGTCAATTTATAAATCTATTGTAATGGAAATTATTTTATTTCTCTTAAATTTTTTATAAAATCATCTGCTTCTTTTTTATTTCTTTACTAGAACCCTCATAAATCTTTTTAATTAATTTCTTAAGAAAAAATTTTATAAATATTTAGTTTTAAATTATTACTTATTAGTCTGCTCAACAATTTCTGACTTAGCTGTTTTTTTATCTATTTCTTCTTTCTTCAAAGCCCCAACTATTTTTACAAGAAGTCCTGGTAATCCTGTACCAATTGGAACTGGTTGATTAAGAATTATGTTTTCAACAACTCCAGATAGATTATCTTTCCCGCCTTTGATTGACGCGTTCACAAACTGTTTGACAGGCATTTCAAAAGTTGCCCTTGCCAGTATCGACGATTTTTGAGCAATTATTCCCATTCTCGTGACCCCTTTTACTCTCCCTGTATGAGTCATAGCGTCGGCAACAAATTTAAGGTGCCTACCATCAATGTCTAATCCTTGTTCATTAAGAACTTTGTAAACTTCATTAATTATTAATTGCCTAGAAACTTCAATACCAAATATATCTGCAACTTCATATAAGTCATTCGAAATCGTCCTCGCTTTGTCAACTTCTTTTAACTTAAGTATTTCTTCTAAATTAGTTCCCAATGTCATAACCATATAATCTTTTTCCCTTTTCACAACCAAAATCTGCTCAACACCTTTTACCCCTGAAATAATTGTCTGCTTAAGTTTTTCCTTAAGTTTGTAAATTTCCTTAAAATTCATTTCAGACGCATTTAAAATTATTGAGTCTGTTTTTTCTTTTGCATCAAATCCTAAATCATTAAGTCTTTCAACAACTGTTTTAGCAGAAATATGAGTTTGCTTAAGTCCTTTCTTATCAATCTTGATTTCAATTTTCTTGTCGCTAAAATTCAAATTTATTTCAGAAGTTATTTCTTTCAAAGTTACTTCTTTAATTTTCTCTGCAAAAATTTTCGCATCTTTTTCATTGTTATATTGTTTCTCTAAATAAATTTCCATTTTTGGAGAAGAAGGTTTTTTTCTTGCATCAAAAACTTCAATTATTCTTGGAAGGCCAGAGGTAACTTGCATTTCTGAAACACCTGCAAAATGAAAAGTCCTAAGAATCATTTGAGTTGAAGGTTCACCAATAGACTGTGCAGTTACAATTCCAATTGCTTCACCTGATTCAAGTTTTCCACCAGTATGAAGTTTAGAAACATCCAGCCCATCTCCACCATACTTAAATTGTATAATGCTGTTATTACTATCTCTTATAGTTCCATCATATTCTACTTTTAAATCTTGGAGCGCATTGGATAATCTTCTATACAAGTAACCTGACTTTGGTGTTCTTAATGCAGTATCCATAAGCGAGTCTCTTCCTGTCATAGCCCCAAAGAAAAACTCGTCTGGTCTAAAACCTTTTATGAATGAGTTAGCAACAAAACCTCTTGCCCTCGGCGATAAGTCACATTTTTTAAAGAAAGATAATGTTCTTTGGGTATAACCAAAATCAATTCTTTTACCACTTAAAACATTCTGTCCAAAACAACAAGCCATTTGTGTGATATTAAGAATATTTCCTCCTCCCCCAGAAAGAATCATATGGTTAACTGGATTAGTTTCAGGAAAATTTTTCTTCACGATTTCACCAATCTTTGTCCTTGCCTCATTCAAAATTTGAAGAATCTTTATTTCCCTTGTCTCTTCTTTTGTCTTACCAGGAATTGCATCAAGAGTCTCTTTATTATAAGATTCAATTATTTCTTCGGTTTTCTTTTCAGCTTTTTTAATTAATTCATTTCCTAATTCAATAACACTTTTATCTAAATCAAAATCTTCAACAGAAACAGTTATACCTCTGTCAGATAAATAATTTATACCTAAACTAAAAACATTCTTTATTATTTCAAAAGTTTTCTCTCTTCCAATTACCTTATCCAACTCTTTAATTAATTCTCCATTTCCTTCTCCAAAAAGAGTCTTGTCTATTTTGCCTTTTATTATTTTACCGTCCTTAATTTCTATTGAGTTATTTGAAAAATTAATTTTGGGTAATAATTCAGAAAATAATTCTAATCCTGAAATAGATTTCTTTGAAACATAAGCATTAATTCCTGATTTGCAAAGTAGCTGGTTTGCATAATCTTTTGAAAAGGTTGCTTTTCCAAATAAATAATTTCCAGTAATTGCATCTTTTACACATCCAATAAGTGCAGAGTTATTTTTTGGAGACATTAAATTTTTTTTAACATCAAGAAGTATTTTTGCTTCTGCTCTTGCTTCTTCTGTTTGTGGAGAGTGGATGTTCATTTCATCACCGTCGAAGTCAGCATTATAAGGTGCTGCAGCAGCAGGGTGTAATCTAAAAGTTCTTCCAGGAAGAACCCTAACAAAATGAGCCATTAAACTTCCTCTGTGAAGACTTGGATGTCTGTTGAACAAAACAACATCCCCATCCTGTAAATGCCGCTCAACTTTATAACCTGGAGCAAGCTCATTTATTATTTCTTCTTTAAGTTCTAAAGCAATTTTTTTTCTTTTACCATCAGGCCTTATAATATAATTTGCTCCGGGATAGTTTTCTGCTCTTTCAATTAGTTCTTTTAATTTTTTAATATTTAAATCAGTAACAGTTTCAGAAACAGTAACTACTTTAGCAATTTCATAAGGTATTCCTACTTCATTAATTTCCATTAAAGGGTCTGGAGAAATAACTGTCCTACCAGAGTAATTAACTCTTTTTCCAGCAAGATTTTTTCTGATTCTTCCTTCTTTTCCTTTAATTCTTTCTTCAATTGTTTTCAATGGTTGTCCACTTCTGTGTCGTGCAGGAGGAATCCTTGTAACAGTATTATCAAAAAATGTTGTAATGTGAAATTGCAATAAATCCCATAAATCTTCAATAATAACTTCTGGGGCTCCGGCGTTTAAATTTTCCCAAAGTCTTTGATTAGCTCTGATAATATCTGAAAGTTTGTGAGTCAAATCATCTTCGCTTCTTTCTCCTGATTCCAAAATAATACTTGGTCTCACGGTTACAGGAGGAACCAACAGCGACATTAAAATGGCCCATTCTGGTCTGCTTGTTTTAGGATTAATTCCAATTTTCTCAAGTTCTTCATCTTTAATATTAACAAGCATCTCTCTGATTTCTGTAGGGAACAATCTTATCTTCCCAATGTAAAAACTCGTCGGCTTGTCTAATTTAATCCTTTCATTAGCAACACCGCAGTGAGGACATTTTTTTGCGTCCTTTGCTTTTTTTGCTCTTTCAGTAGGAGAATATTTTTCAAGATCCTTATCTGCAAGAGTTAACTTCCCACATTCATTACAAAAACACCTCATTCCTAATTCAATCAAGGGAATGTATTTTAAATGCATTATCGGTCTTGCTAAATCAATGCTACCTGAATGTCCAAGGCATTCTTTGATTCTTCCACCGCAAGTTCTACATCTAACTCCAGGGTCAATAGCACCAAGTCTCAGGTCCATCAATCCGCCGTCAACAGGATAGCCATCTATATTATACAACTCAGGCGTAACTATCTTTGCAACTGAAATTTTCTTAATCTGCTTTGGACTAAGAAGAGAAAATCTTATGGACTTGATTTGTTTTTTTATTATCATTTATTCGTATTTGTTTTTTAATTCAAAACTTGTGTGAATATGCAATCCTTGCAATTCTTCAAGTAATAATTTAAATGCATATGAAACTTCAATAGGATCAATAGTCTCGCTGTCGCATATCGGGCAGGTGATTTTGTTTCTTATGTTGTCTTCTATTCCAATGCTTCCGCACTCTGAACATATATGTAATATAACTTTATCTGAATCATATCTTTCTTTCAACAGCAACGACGCTCCGTGTGCAACAAGTGCCTGCTGTTCCATTTCACCCAATCTCAATGCCCCTCCTCTTGATCTTCCTTCAATTGGTTGTCTCGTCAACAAAGCAATCTTTCCTGAAGCCCTTCCATGAATTCTGTTCGCAACCATATATTTTAATTTTAAATAATACAAACTTCCAACAAATATTTTTGCTTTCATTCTTTGTCCAGTAACCCCATTATACATTGTCTCTTTACCATCATATCTAAATCCTAATTTATTCATTTGTGCTTCAAGGTCTTTTTTACCAACACTTGAAAAAGAAGTCCCGTCGATAACCTTTCCTTTTAAACACCCAACTTTGCCAGCAAGTAACTCTAATAAATAACCAACAGTCATTCTGCTAGGAAGTCCGTGGGGATTGAATAGAACGTCTGGTCTAATTCCTTTAGAAGTAAAAGGAACATCCTCTTCAGGAATTATTCTTCCAATAACCCCTTTCTGTCCGTGGGCTGTAGCATATTTGTCCCCAAGTTCAGGAATTCTTTGGTCCCTAGTTTTAATTTGAACGATTTTATTGCTCTCACGATCTTCTGTTATAAATACTGCATCAACAATTCCTTTTTCTTCTTGCCTTAATGCAACACTTGATTCCTTTTTTGTCTTTACTGAAATTTCTCTTGCTTCAGATAAAAATTTTGGAGGAGATGTTTTACCAATTAATACTTCTCCTTTGGAAACCTCTGCTTCAGGATAGATAATTCCATCTTCGTCTAAAAATTCATAACTTGATTCCATTCTATATCCGGTTGTGTCTTTTTCTGGAATCACAATTTCGTCTTTTAATCCTCCTGCATAATTCATCTCAATTGCAGAATAAGGTCTAAAATAAAAACTTCTTCCAACTCCTCTGTCTAGGCTTCCTTGATTGAAAACTAATGCGTCTTCCATATTGTATCCTTCATAAGTCATAATCGCAACAACTAAGTTTTGCCCTGCAGGATACGTGTTCAGTGTATCATAAACAAAACTTCTAACAATTGGTTTTTGAGGATACTGAAGAATACTAACATCTGTGTCAAGTCTACAATGATAATTAGCAGCATACAATCCAAGAGCCTGCTTTTGTGTCTTACTTCCTCTGTTCAGCCTCGAGCTCTGGTCGTGATTTCCATAAGGAACAAGCGAAGTCACAACCCCGAACAAATCAATAGTGTCTATTTCAAGATGAGTGTGTTCAGCAGTTACTTCTTCTTTATACAATGCAACCAAAGCATTTTCTTCTTCTGACGCGTCGAGATATTCTATAATTCCTTTTTTTATCAACCCTTCCCAAGTCAATTCTCTTTGTTCTAATTGAATTAAATGTTCGTTAGTCAATTTTGGAGAACCATCCTTAATAATTATTAAAGGCCTTAATACTCTCCCTCTTTCGGTTGAAATTAAAATTGCTTGAAATTCAGAATAGTCTCTAATATTCATCTGCTCTGGAAGTTCACCATCCCTTCTTCTTTCTCTTATCCTGTCAACAAATTCTTTTGGTTCTTTCACAACACCAATAAATTGCCCGTTAAAGAAAACATCTTTTCCTTCTGCGCCAGTTATTTCCAATCCTTCTTGTTCCAATTCTTTCAGGAATTTATTCTGGTCAAATTTAACTTCTGTGGAAATTCTACTAAGGATTGCAAGATTCTTTCTCAAACCAATTTCTGTTCCTTCAGGAGTTTCTATTGGACAAAATCTTCCATAATGCGTCGGGTGAAGTGTTCTTGCCATGAAGTTCTCTTGATCTGAAGCTAACATACTTGAAACTCTTTGCAATTGAGAAATTGTATCAAGATAATTTGTTTTCTGCATATTTTGCGTGACCCCGCTTCTCTCTCCTGTCCAACTTCCTGTAGCAATTGCAGATTCAACTCTATGAGAAAAAAATGTAGACTTTGCAATTATTTTAATTGAAAAAACCTTTTTTCTTTTAGAGGATTTTTGTAATGAGTATTGGATGTCTCTGATTAAAATCCCTAAATTAACTCTAAATAACATTGATAATAAATCTCCTGAAAGTCTGACCCTTTTGTTTGCATAATGGTCTTTGTCTGTTCTTAATTCTGGATTTTCCTTCGCAATTATAAATTGTTTTATCATCTTGCATAAAGTTACAGCTTTTTTTAATCTGTCTTCTTTTTTTTGGCCAATATGCGGAAACAAGTAAGAATCAATTCTCTGTTTTACTCTATCAAGAATTTCTTTTTTTGTTCCTTGTAAATTTGTTTGCTCTGCAATATACATCATTGCATCTTCTTTAGTCGCCAAGTTCACAAATTCATAAAGATTAACAATAACGCTGTCTGTCTCTTTTCCAATATACTTTGCAATGTCTTCTTCTTTTGTCATGCCTAATGCTTTCAAAATTACTACTGCTGGCATGTCCTTAAATCTACTAAAAGAAACATTAACTATTCCTTCTTTGTCTTCTGAAATTGTTATAGGTATTCTGTAAGTTCCTCTCAATGAAAACAACCTTAATGTTAAATTACCTTTACGATCGTTCTCGATAAACGGCTGGTTTTCTGCAAGGTCTTCTGCCATAACCATAACTCTTTCATTACCATTAATTATAAAATAACCTCCAGTGTCAAGAGGGTCGTTGTAGTTTTCAATTAATTGTTCTTTTGACATTCCATGAGTATTGCACACTTTACTTTTTACCATAATAGGAATTCTTCCAATTTCCACAACTTCTGAATCAACTTGGTTGTCTTTCTTAACTGTTATTTCAAGAGTGATTGGAGCAGAATAAGTAAGGTTTCTTAACCTTGCTTCATAAGGTAAAACAAGCGAAGAACTTCCATCAGCTTCGATAACTTTTGGTTTTCCAATATTAATTTTTCCTAAATTTATTTCAAAATCTTCATTGTTGATGTTTTCTGAAATTTCATTTACAATTTCTTGCATTCGGCTTTCAATAAAATTATTAAAAGAAGTAATATTTGATTCAACCAAAGAATGGTTTTCTAAATATCTCTTTACAATCAAGTGGTTATTTTTTTGTTCTATCATACAACAACCCTAAAGAAATCCCCTTCTTTTCTTTTTATTTTAATTATATCCCCAATAGCGCAATCTTCTGGGAGCACAGGGTCGGTAGAAAGAATTTTTGGTAGTTGTGCCTTAGAAACATTTAAATTTAACAATAATTGCTCGGACTCTTTTTCAGTTAATTTAGAATGTTTTGGTTGGAGTATGTGCATAGTGGGGGTACATAGTTACCAAGTAACTTTAATGACTTTATAATAATAAAAAAATAGAAAAATTGGTTTAAAAATCTTTCCTTTTGGGAAAGTTTTTACGTTGAGCACAATATAACCGTGAGGCATAAAAATCTTTCCTTTTGGGAAAGTTTTTACGTTGAGCACAATATAACCGTGAGGCATAAAAATCTTTCCTTTTGGGAAAGTTTTT
>Ga0222628_1000019_pt1 | contig 98577 bp, 110 predicted proteins | sample AntAcemetageno95_FD_179860 | JGI IMG/M metagenome (GOLD analysis project Ga0222628, IMG submission 179860) | Saline water microbial communities from Ace Lake, Antarctica - #95 | ecosystem: Environmental > Aquatic > Non-marine Saline and Alkaline > Saline | place: Antarctica: Ace Lake...
TGATTTTTTCAGAATGAAAATTACAAGTAGTGCAATCGTGTAAATAAATATTATGTGTGTCTAAACAATCTGCTAAGTATTTTATTGCTTCAATTATTTTATCTTGGTTCATATTATAATTGGGTTACTAATAAACAATCGCCTACACCTAAAGTCGAAACAGTTAGGATAGAGTTTGCTAGCTAAACTCGTCCTATTGCGTAACAACCCATGCTTGTCCGGGTGCAGGAGACTATCTACTATTTTAGTATAAATCTTCACTAAATAAAGTGTTACCCCTATACCCATCTAGGTCAACAGACTTCCAACTTACTTCATTCATCAACTTACGACCTTCTTCTCTTCCTACAAATCTATTCTTTCCTGTCATAAAACCCTGTTCAATTTCTTTCCAATCTTTTCTATCTGGTCTGCCTGCTCTATTAGCAAAACAATCTCCGTGTCGGTGTCCGCGGATTATCCGCTGACCACTAGGTGTTTCAAATTTTATTGCAGCACAGATACAAATTTCTTTCTCTTTCTTAAAATAGTCCCAATAACCAAACTTCTTTCCGTACTCTCTCCATTGAGATACACCCATTGGCAACTCCACTCTTTTCTCAACCAAATAACCTATCTGTCTTTCCAAATCAGCTAACAAGAGCCATCGTTCGGCACGGTTTTTAGTGCCGAACTCAGCACCCTTAAGTCTTTCAATTATATTTTCTATTTTCATACTCTCTCATGTTTGTTCCACTCTTCACGGCTAATACCGTTGTGGACTCTTTTAACTTTTATATTTATTTTTGCTAGGTCTACATCACAATCATCAAACGCTAAGTCAACACTATCACTCTTAGATTTAACTCGTATCTGTGCTTCCAGACCAAGCTTCTCAGCCCAAGTCTTCGCCCAATCAATACCAGAGCTACTCCAGATAACCATTGTGTGACCTTGTGCTTGAAACCATTTGTACACCTCAATTGTTTCATAGTTTGGTGTGTCTCTGTCGAAACCAGTAACAACTGCTGGTACGATTAGAGTATCATCCACATCAAACGCTATTGTCAGTTTTTTCTTGTTCATATTTTTTAGTATCATAACGAGCGTTCTGATATTTTCTTTGATAAGCTCGATATTTTTCAGTCCTATGATATTTATTAAGACGCTCCTTTACATTTTTCTTTTGATAATATTCTTTTCTATATTTCTTTGCTTCAGCGGTTGCATTCCTTTTTTTACTATAACATATAGAACACAATCCCATACTAATATGCCTTCTGTCTGACTTCCCACATTCTATGCAAACATCCAATTCATAAACAGGTGACCACATCATTTTTTTCTTTCTCATACACTCGTCACAAGTTGTAAGACAACCACCATCACCTCGATAAACATTTCCACCAGAACCTTCAGTAAATTGAACACCACACTTGTGACAGTTATATTTTTGAGCATATCTGGTACGCCCAAGTTCACCAGAATCATGAAGTACTTGGCTCACCCTCTGCCTGCTTAAACCATATTTGTCAGCAACTACCTGCAAAGTATGCCCAGCGGCATACAACGCACACATGTCTTGATTTCTCTTTTTTAGATTCATATTAACGAAACCAATAATAATAAGCTTTCTGTTGGGGGTGAAACTCTGTTTCATTTTTAGCCCAACCACGAATCACGTCAACAGGTAATCCTACACGTAGTCTCAAAAGGTTATAAAATATTCTACCAACTCTTCCGTTACCATCCTCAAATGGGTGAATCCTTTCAAACATTATATGATTCGATTTAACCAACTCCTTCAAACCAACAGCCCCTCGCATGCAAGACAACTTATTAAAATCTTTACAGAAATTAGCCACTTCACATTTGAGTAAATTACTACTGATAAATCTCTTACAATCTCCACCTATCCAAACATCACACTCTCGGAACTTCCCAGCAATTCTAGGGTTTATATTTTTCAACAAATAGTTGTGTACTCTCAGAACATCACTAACTTTGATATCTCTCTTTTGCTTATCAATCCATGTCCATGCCTTCTCGGCGTCTTTCATAGACCTTTCGCTGTATTCACGCTCAATCCAGTTAGATTGCTCAAGAAAGTAGCTTACTTCATCTTGCATAAACTTTCTTTTAGTATTTTAGTTAACACTTTTTTAAATCTTTTTTTAGGGTTGTACTTCAGAACATAACCAGCTTTTAGAATGTTCGCGAACGAATAAGAAATGTCTTCTTTCTGAGCAGGGATTCTATCGAAATTACACCAAATCTTTTTCTTCTCACATATCTTGGTGAAAATCTTTTCCATTTCATCCAACGTGATTACCTCTGCCCCACCAAGATGGAACACTCTAGCAATCTCTGGACTCTCAGAACTATAATCTGGCATTTTCTTTACCAACGAGCACACACCTTCCACCAAGTCTCCAACGTAGGTGTAGCCACGAGCTGATTTACCATCCCCATAAAAAGGGATTTCTTTTCCACTATTTATTTTCTCTATCCATTTGTAAACTACCATATCTTTTCTACCATTTTCGCCATACACAGAGAATGGTCTTACAATAAACCAATTCAAGTCACTATTCTTCACAAGCATTTCTCCTGTCACCTTTGTTACTCCATAATTTGAAATTGGATTATACGGAGCACACTCTGCCAACCCTTTTTCGCTGTCACTATTTCCACCCAATACAGATGAACTGCTAAAGAAAATAAGATTATCACAACCATGCTTTTCGCAGGCGCTAATCACGTTAGCAGTACCTTCGATGTTTGTGCTGATATATTCACTTGGATATTCGATACTCTTCAAAACTCCAGCTCTAGCTGCTAAATGGATTACAGCATCGAATTGACCCTCACCCATCACTTTGTCCAAATTGAACTTATCACGAGTGTCATCACCATCAACAATATCATAACCGGTAACATCGTAGCCTTGTTTTTTTAATTGTTGGACAAGGCGTGTTCCAATGAAACCATGGTGCCCAGTTACTAATATTTTCATATTTATTTCTTTAACACATCTTCTAATTTAATACTTTTTCCACAGAACTCACATTTACCAGCACTGATAGTTTTCCCAGTAATAATCTTACTGCAATGTGGACAGGCAAGACCGCTCCTAGCAGGAGCTTCTTCTGGTTCTTCATACCACTTTTGTTTTGCTTTTGTCATATTGTTATATCAGTGTTTGTTGTGGTGAATATTCATCCACTTTTAAATATTTCTCTCGTCTACCTTTTTGTAATCTTGACCCATTTTCATCATAGATATCCCACCATTTCTTTTCTAAAAACCTCTGCATTTCATATCCACCATAGCTCCAGTTCCAACCAATTTGTTTGAATAAATTAAACGGAGCTGACCACTTTTCAACATTATCCCCATCGTAAATTTCTACCACGTTACAATTAGTTTTTTTCAATTCATCATAAACTTCCAAACTAATTCCGTATGCTTTATACTTTCTTAAAAAATGAATTGAACTACGAACGTATTTTATAAATACGCCAGTGTCAGTCAAATCTCCTACACTCACGGAACGACGCTTCTTTCCTTTGCCCAGAATGATTCTAAATTGTTTTACTACTTTCATAAGCACTTACTATTATACCATACTTACTATGACTTGTCAAGTGTTAGTAAGTATCCAGATTTAATTTAGCAATTCTAGCCGCTATTGAAGCTCTTTTTCTCCAATCAGATTCATTCTCCATTTGAACTTGAAGTATGGGGACAATGCCTCCCGCTACGGCTTCCGCTTCCATCCCAGCGGTCCGCGTACCGGAGAAAAGAGGTTTTTCAGACAATTTAGCGTTCTCAGTCTCATTCTCAGCAGCCTCTGAGGCCTCCATTTTGGCTCTTTCAGAGGCGATAGGGTCGTAATTGGGCATAGATACCATTTTTAAAAATTAAGGTGCTTCTAGGGCATTTTAACTAACTATTTTTCCGCCAAATTCTTTTACCACTAATTTAGCTAGTTTGTTGTCTTCTCGAACGCTGTCCATTTCAGTTCCTCTCATCCATTCGCCAAGCTTCTTGTAGTCCCCAGTTTCTGAATCAAATTCAACTTCAACCATTCCCTCGCCATTTGGATTCCTGGCTTTTGGGATAAAGAATTTGGTTTTGTATTGTTTATGCTTCTCTTCCTTGCTAACTGACCTGTCTCTCCACAAACTAATCACGTAGTTAGCGTTCTGCACAATTGAAATACTGTCTTTGAAACTATCGAGTGTAGGCTTCTTGCCTTCTAGTTTCTTGTAGTGAACAACGAGCAATATTCTCGCCCCTGTCCTACGTTGCAAGGTTCTAAGTCGAATCATTATTCGCTCAATGTAATCTGCTTTACTTCCGCTCTTTGCAAACAAATCGAAGTAATGCAAATGGTCCACAAGGAACATTCCCACACCTTGGGAGGCTTGTCTTTCTATCAACTCCTCGAGCAAATCAATGTTCATCATGCTATCAACTTTCGCAAACATGATATTCTCGTTCAGCAATTCGTAGCGTGCTTCTTCCAGATATCCTTTATAATTTTTATCAGTGATTTCGTTACGACGATATTCGTTCCAGTGATAATTCACAGAAGTTGCTCCCTCGTATTTTTTCTTAATTTGTCCTAGTTTGAAATACAAAGCCTTAATCCCATAGTCTTCAAGTCGGTCCTCGAGCGCATAGACTGCGCATTTGTTCTTCTTGCTTGCTTTATAAATTACGTTTGTAGCAAATGTTGTTTTTCCAGTTCCCGACTCTCCACCAATTACCACCAACTCGCCTGGGAAAATCCCGGTAAGCTGTTCGTCCAACCAATCATATCCGAAGCTGACAATATCTTCTGACTTTGTGTTTCTTAATTCTTTAATTCCCAAGTCTAGAACAGAACTCATATCGAGAAACTCAACGTTATCAGCTTCAGCTTTTACATCTGCGTTGCTGATGTCTGGAGAATAATTCTTGTCTTTCGAATCAGCTGTCCTACCACGGAATTCTTTTTTACAAATACTATTAAAAGTTACTCTGAGTTCACTCTCAGGCAACGGAGGTACGTTTGATAAATTCCACTTCTGAACCGTAGGCCACACCATGGATTCCCACTCCCTAGGATTGATTGAACGAATCAATTTTCCTATGAACTGGGCTGCGGCGTTATTTCGTCCGCCTGATGAAACTCCACTAGAAACTTCGGCCCAATTCGTTTGAGGTAATTCTGCAGGCATTGGAACTGGGCTGAGGGAAACACCGAAGAATTCTTTTGGAAAATCAACCATGTCTTCATCGAAAGTTGACCACTCGTAGTGTTCTCCACTTGCGTGCAACGATGGTGGGGCTACTACATAGCCGCCTTCTCCACGAATATCTGTCAGCTCTTTGATACGAGCTTTGTTCCCAACACCCTCGCAATAATTATAATAATAATGCCAACCACCCCCACCAGTTTTGACGATTTTAGTCATTGGCAAACCTTTGGTGTCTCCACCTTTTTCAACGTCAATGACTGTAATCCCAGAAATTTTCCCTGTGATTATTCCGATATTTGCATCAGGGAATTTCGTCCACCACGCTTCGACTTCTTCTGCGGTTGCACGACGTTTTTGAAATTCTAACCAAGAGACCATCGGTAGTTTGTTCTTCCCAACGGGAATTACCGAGTAGCCTTGTGATAAATATTCTAGTGCGTATTTCTTCATATTTTTATAAGTTTACGTATTTTAGATATCCGCCTTCCTTCATCATGAAGTCGTACATGCTGTAGCGGTGCAGTTGATAGCCATTGCCATTTGCTGTGCGGTTTAGAATCTCTTTGGCATATTTTGAAATGGCATTCTGCCATTGCGATTTTGAAATCCCTATTCCCTGCCAGTAGGTCGCTGTTAACTCTGTCGGACCGAGAACGGAAGGGAAAAGCCCCAAGTCATAAACCGACTGATTCAAGCAGTCAGCCACCTCAAGACGTTTCATTGCTTCGGTGCCAGCAAAATGGTTCCAGTTCTTGATAGCTTCGTTGAGCGTGAATCCAGTTGCAGATGTTATCTCGCCCCGTTCAGGACTGGCCGTTGTGGAAGCGTTGATTTTATCTCGGGTGGTATTCATGGACCGCTTTTGGTCCGCCAGGTTTCTTTGGTGCCAAGTAGATACAGCTGACTTCCACTTCTTCATTCGATTCGACCCAATCATCCAATCCTTAGATTCGTAGTGGTGCCAGAAACTGGTTGCGTCGATTTCTGTGTATTTGCTTTCTTTCAAATATTCTTCAACATCTTCGATTGTGGGTTTGATAAAACCATTTGAGAACTTCTTCCTTTTGGCCCCACCCTCCCGCGCGCAAATCCTATTCTCTAAAGAGGGTTCTTTCTTTTGTTTAGTTTCTTTTGTTGTTATCAGGGCTGATAACACCCTGTTATCAGGGCTGATAACACCCCCCCCATTTTTGGGTAGTGAGACCGTTTTGAGAGCACCCCTGTTTTCCGCTAAGCTATCATCTTTTTCGCATAAGTGAGACCGTTCTGATAACACCCGTGAGACCGTTTTGATAACACCCCCATTTGCTGTTTTTTCATCATTCTCAAAAGTGCTATTCTCTTCATTTTCGCCTAAGGTTAGCGGAAAAGCGGTATTTTGGGCAGAATTGACTTTCTTCTTCTCTAGAACGACCCATTTTTCACTGTATTTTATGAATTTTAAGCTGTTTATCTTATGATTTTTAGCGTCTTTTTTCTCACGCACTACTTCTACTATACCCTTAGCTTCTAGTGAACGTAGAACTCTTGGGATGTTTTGGCGCATTATTCCTGTCTGCTCAGACAACTGAGATAGGGCTATGTAATCTTCTTTTTTGTCCCAACCATACGTCTTCCTTATTATAGCCAAAACTATTCTAAATTCAACATTAGACAACTTCACCATGCAGAGGTCGTCTATAATTTCATTGGCTATTCTAGTGTAGCCATTTTCTAATTGTGCACCGTGAGCGTCTGACATAGTTTATTCTTCATTTTTCTCTGAGTTTGGCATGAAAGCCTTGTTAAGACAAAATTTGTCTTTGCGCATTTTTATATAATCCATCTTATATAGGTAGTTGATATTTTTGAGCGTTCTGTATCTAGTCATTCCTGGTCGCTCTTTTAGACCTTTGCTCTTGAGGTCTTTTAATCTAAATTTGCGGGCCTGTTGATACGTCTCAGGAATTGACAAACACACTTTCGTGTCCTGAAACATGTCAGCAATATGTCTTGTCTGCACACTATGTAGTCTCTCTCTATAATCAATGTAGTCGTATGTTGTTTTTTTCATATTCATAAAATAAAAAATCCCTTGTAAGTGTCCACGACCCAAATGGTCGCCATGTCTATACAACGCCCAATTGGGAGTGCGCGCTTGAGAAGCGGACATTTACAAGAGATTACATAGACATTTGGAATAAATTGTTAGTTCGTAGTCATTATACCACGATTAATCCTTTTTGTCAAGTTCTTCTTTCTCCTCCTTAGGAGCGGAGCGAAAAGCTTGGTTGATTTTGTTGTTAGGATTTTTGTATTCGTTCATCACCATTGACTTCAGGCTCCACAAATTTGTAATTAGAGCTCTTGGGTCAACTTTCAACTTGCCTTGCCAGAATTCATTGACTGATTTAGACAACTCATCTGTTGGCTCAAAATTGAAATATCCAACTGGATTACGCTTCTCCCCTTCTATCTGGTAGTCTACTCTGACAATATCAAATTTAAGAGTCACGAGTGTTGTTGCTAGGTAAATGTCCCTAGTAGAAAAAGTAGTCTTTTCCTTATTTTCCATATGATTTTATATTATTTTTTATATTCCGACCCTATTATAGCATAAGTCCCTATTTACTATCAGATACAAGCAAGACACGAAATAGCAGATGTAGAAGCACCCTGGACGAAAAGGATTTTGTGTCTTGCTATCATTCGCTTAAAAAAGCGACGCTGTTTGCACCTTTTCTATCTCATCGTATCTTCCTTGTAGCTGGTAGTTGTAAAGTACATTCACCCAATCTCTATTAACTATGACCATGAAGTCCCAATATAAATTAGGCAATTACAGTCAATAGAGTTAGATGTAATTATACACACCAATTAACAAAATTGGATGAATATACTCTTAAAGCTCAGGGTCAAAGAATTAATTATTCCTCTAGTGTTCCATCTGGATAAACATCTTCACTGCACACACAATGCCTCCAGAAAGCGTTAATACAATGACCAAAATCGTCTCTTGCCATATCTTTGACTGCTTTCTCTTGTCTCTCGTTGAGACCTATACCCTCTATTATGGTTAATATTTTTCCCTCTAAAAACTTGACTTGACCAGATGATTGGTCATAACTTAATAGTTTAGTTTTAACTTTCATACTTTACTTGACTTAACTTGACCCTGAATTGTAAAAGAACTACTGTAAAGTACATTCACAGACCGCACAATATACAGATAGCAGTCAGCACACCTAGGATACCCCAGGTCCACAGTACTACTCCTAAATTGCCGTCATATCTCTCTCTCATAATAAATATTATACTGTACCCCTAAAAAGGGGAGTGTAGGTCAACAACTAGTCATAACCGGCTCAGCCTATCTTCCTTTCGTTTTGTCGGATACAGACAAATATCTACTATCTTTGACTACATTATAGCATAAGTCCTACCTAATTGTCAACCTGTTTTTAGACCCTGTGGATAGTAACACTTGACAAGTTTTCAGTGCTATGGTATAATGTAGTTAACATTTATTCAAAAGGTCGAATCATGAATAATATACTAATTCAAAAGGAGAAGGTAAAATATAAATATAAATTTATGAACAATAATACTTTGGTAGTTTCACTACCTAATGGATTGAAAATCTCAGGATTTACATCTGAATCACAAGCAATGAGAGTTGCACGTGGTGCTGAATTATCAGAAGGTGTACCTGTAGCTATAAAGGAAAAGAAACTTGGCAGACCTGTAGGAAGTAAGTCAAAAAAGCGTAAGAAATCTTCTAGAGCGTCTTGGTCCCCAGAAGAAGCAAACTTCATCCTAGACAACCTAGACCAATCAAGCGCTTTCATGAAAAGAACGTTCCTAGCAAATAAACATACAAAAAATGCTATCGCTGCTCGTTTCTACAACATGAGACAATACATGCTAACTGGTGACGAGGCTTTGTCACGTCAACTAGATTCTTATAGCAGAAGTCGAATTAACGCCCTTAGAGAAGAAAGTCCATCTGGAGAAAAACTTCCACTGTTCTAAACTAGTTAAGTATGTTTGAACGAAAAAGACCATTGATTAGTATCATACTTCCATGTTGGTTTACAAAAGAGCAACATGGAAAGTATGGTAAACACGAGACATTCTGGTTTGCTACCAAATGTCTAGAAAGACTCATCGCTGTGACTCCGAAAGACTCCTACGAAATAATCATGATTGATAACGGGAGTACTCTTTCAGATGAAGACATTGAGCACGAGGTACAACAACTTATGCTAGGAGCTCCACCTGTGGTTTTCCCGGCTTATTCTCCCTCAGACTATTGGGCAAAAGCAGATATCCTAATTCGCAATCAACAGAATCTAGGATTTGCACCTGCCTGTAATCAGGGGTTCGCTATCGCACGCGGTGAGTACATTTGTTGCCTCAATGACGATATATTAGTTTGGGAAAACTGGGAGACGGCTCTAATCGAGGCATTAGCACTCGAAGTAGAACCTGCACCTGGTATTGTTATGCCAGCGCTAATGCGCGAAACGCGTGTAGCCACGGAAGCAATTGAAACCAAAGAAATCGACTTGAAAACTAACGCAAACAAGTTCGGCCCAGGGGCTGAGTTTGGCTCTCTCTGGTTCTGTAAAAAAGAGCTGTTAGACGAGTTAGTTGTAAAAGACGGCTATGTATTCGATGAGAACTTTAAACTCGGTATGGGGGAAGATAGAGACCTCTGGGACAGAGTTAGAGTTCTAGGTTACGAGACATATAGAACCCACAACACAAGAGTATTCCACCAAGGCAACATGACTATCGGAAAAGTTTCTGATAGAAAAGAATACACCACAAAAAACAGGGAGTACTTAGAGACAAAAAGGAAGGCCCGCGGACAGAGGGAAGAAATTTAATTAGGAAGCTTATGAAAAACAAACTAGTTTCCTTAAATGAATTGGCAACGAAACTGAAGGTCAATAAGTCAACATTGCACTTCTATCAGCGTTCCGGTCTTATAAAGCCTATAGAAACTTGCGGTAGAATGCACATCTTTGATGGGGCACCTACCCTAAAGAGGCTTAAGGAAATAATAAAATACAAAAAAGAAGGACTAAAATTAGAACAAATAAAAAAGAAATTGAAATGATAATATCCAAAAAGCCGACAACTAAATTCAAATACGAATTTGACTTTGACTTTTCTTACGATGTTCTCACTATCTGCCGAGCTATCAAAATGAGACACGGCGCTGCCAACATGAATTTCAATGGAGGTAAATGGCGCTTTAATAATCTCGCTATCTTAGACGAACTTAAAAAAGTTTTTCCATCAATCAAAATTGATGTGTCTATGCATAATGATATGAAGCAATATAGTAGAGACAAAGAAGAGAAGCAAGACAAGATTGAAAGAGCTCATGAAATTAAAAAAGCTGTTGCTTCTGATTTGGATATTACTGGAATTAAAGGAGAACTCTACCCATATCAAAAACTAGGCGTAGAGTTCTTCATTAATAACGGCGGACGTGGTATATTAGCTGATACAATGGGGCTTGGAAAGACTTTACAGACTCTGGCTTATATAGTGCATGCAAAGAAAAAGAAGACTATCGTAATTTGCCCAGCGAGTGTTAAATATTCTTGGGAAAGCGAGGTCAAAAAATGGACGAAACTAAAATCAAAAGTTTTGAACAGTAAAGATTTTAGTGAGTTTAATACTGAGGTATTTTCAGGGCATGATGTCTTTATCATAAATTACGATTTGATAAGAAAGTTTCTACCGAAACTACTTGCACTGAGGTGGGACTGCATGGTTTGTGATGAATTTCATTACATTAAAAACTCTGCGGCTCTCAGAACTAAAGCTACTAAGAAACTGGGCGGTCAGATTGAATCAATCTTACTTCTCAGTGGTACTCCAATACTGAACAGACCAGTAGAATTGTTTAATGGATTGAACGTGTTAGAACCTACGGTGTGGAATGATTATTATCAGTACACATCAAGGTACTGTGGAGCTTATCAGGGACACTTTGGCTGGGATGCCCGTGGGGCTACTCACATAGATGAGTTGCAACAAAAAACTTCTCACTATTTCCTAAGAAGAAATAAAGATGAAGTTTTGAGTGAGCTTCCTCCAAAAAGATTCATGGATAATCCTGTAGAGTTGGAAGCTGAAGTTCAGTCTAAATATAGATTGGCAGAAACAGCTTTCATAAAATATTTACGAGAAGTAAAAAAGAAAAAAATATCAGAAAGTTCTGCTAACGAGCAGGCATACAAATTAGCTAGACTAAATGAACTGCGCCAATTGGCTTCAGAAGGAAAGGTCTACGCGGCCAAAGAAATCATAGAGAATGTAATTGATAATGGAGAAAAGATATTGGTTTTCTCAGCTTTCAACAAACCACTAGAGGACCTCAAAGAATACTTCGGAGATTCTGCTATAATTCTCACCGGCAAAACAAGTAGTGAAGACCGCAGAGATATCATAGAAAAATTTCAGAAAGATAAAAAAACTAAAATATTCTTAGGAGGAATCAAAAGCGCTGGTGTTGGAATAACATTAACTGCCGCTTCTAGTGTGTTGTTTGTTGACTACAGTTGGGTCCCTGCTGACCATGCTCAAGCTGTAGACAGGGCTCATAGGATTGGTCAAAAAGCTGACAGTATCTCTGTATACCAATTGTACTCAAAGGACACTATAGATGAGTACATGATGGAAACTATCAAACGTAAAGAGAAGATATTCAACCAACTTATTAACGGTGTTGGCAGCGAAGAAAAACAAACTAAACTGAGCATGGTCGGAGACGTAATAAAAAGTTTCGAACAGAAGTTATGCACTTGACAAGTTTAGAGTAATATGGTATAATAGTTACATAACAAAAAGGTCGACATATAATTAATAACAGAAATAACCAAAGAAATTATGTCAATATTTTCAGACGAAAATAAAGTATCTGGAAGCTGGGCTTCCTTTAAAGTAGTAGGAGACAAAGTAGAAGGTACACTTATAGACAAGCGAACCACTTTCAATAAATTGAGTGGAAAAGACCAAATAATCTACGAGTTGAAAGACTCAGAGGATAATATAATCCTCGTTGGTGGTAAACCTGCCGTAGATGCACAAATGAAACACGTTAGGTTAGGTCAGATTGTAGGATTTGAGTTCACAGAAGAACGTAAAGCTACAGTACCTGGTCATAGCCCTACCAAGATTATCCAAATATTCGCCAACGTTAAAGTTGTAGACGAAGAATGGTTAGCAGTTCAAGAAGCTGCAAAAGAACTTGGTGGAACTGTCACTCAATCTCCTGCAGATGGTTCAGAGGAACCAAGTTACGAACCTGTAGAAGATAAAGTTGAAGAACCTGAAGTACCTGATTTTTCAGAAGGTGCCTCACAAGCAGAAGAAATTAATACTCTCGCAAAAGCTAAATTAGGTGCCGAAACTGATGCTGACGTACAAGCAAAAGTAATGGAGAGCACTAAACTTGCCTTTATCGAAGATAATTATACTGCGATTCTAGAAGCTCTTAAAAAATTGTAAACCCAAACTCAAACGACTTGTCGTTTGGGTAGTGTCGCCCTGCCTAAGGTGGTTCCCCCTCCTTTCTGCCTGGGTAATCAGGCGATACTACTTAAACTATAATTTACTGAGTGTTGGGTTGGCTGAATAAACTCTTCGATAGGGAGTTAAAGCACAGCGAAAGTGGCATAGGAGTCATCATTAGCTGATTAGCAAGACAATTACAATTATGTAAAATGTACTATCGCGAAGAGCCTGTAAATAAACTGAATCAGGCCAGTTTCTACAAAAACACATTTTTGCTTCCTCCTAGGTTGGGTGAAGGTGTGAGGGACTGTTGGGCAAGTTCTGACTGCGTTGTCGGAAGCCCAGGTGAGCAGGGTAGGCCCTGTGTAGCCTAAATAAATAAAAGCTGAATAACGACTTGCTATGCAGGAAACCATAATCCTGTACCAAGCACTTAGTAAATTATATCTAGAAATATTAAAGTATGCCTACCGGTATCTACAAACGTAAATCATGTACATCCACAACAAAAATTAAAATAGGGAACGCCAACATAGGAAAAAAGAATGGTGTATATAAGCATGGCATGGTAAAAACAAAATTTTATAGGCATTGGAGAATAATGAAAAGTAGATGTTCTGATAAAAATAGACCGTCCTATTACAATAAGGTATCTGTTTGCAAAGAATGGACCGATTTTCTAAAATTTAAAGAAGATACACATAAATCATATATTAACCATGTAAAAATGTTTGGAGAGGCTAACACAACTCTAGACAGAATTGATGGAAACGAAAACTATCACAAAGACAACTGTAGGTGGGCAACAAAAGAGTTGCAGGCTAATAACAGAAAAAATACGTTATTCTTTAAATTAGATGATAAAAAATATACTATAAGAGATTTATCTAAATTAACTGGAATAACTTATAAAAATTTATTTAACAGATTGGTCGTTCACAAATGGCTAATTAGTAAAGCAATTAAATAATATGATGGGCGTAATCGGGGATATGCATTTACGTGAAAAACTTGGATATGCTGATTATCTACCTGATAAGCGTATCCCAGAAAAAGAAGCTGTTCTGAAATTTATCAGAAAGAAGTTTGAGAAATGCGATTCAATAGTATTTGTAGGTGACCAGCTTAACAGCAGGAACAACATATCAGAAGTAATTAGAGGATTCGTGCAGTTTGTAGAAACGTTCAATGATAAGAAAGTTTACATACTTGCAGGTAATCATGAGAAAAAAGGAGACGGTAAAAGTGCCATAGATTTCATGCGGGAGATAGACAAACCCAACTGGACGATAATCACAGACGATATACTCGTCACAGATATGAATGGTATAAAAGGAGCGTTCTGTCCATACTTCTATAAGACAGAACTAGAAGTTGATACAAATGAAAAAGGTGCTAAAAAATTAATGAAAAAACTGGAAGCGGCTGGTGAAGCAGATATAATATTCCACCACCACGCTGTGACTGACACTACTACAGAGGGAGGTACTCCGACCAGTATATTTGATGAGATAGTCCTATCTAGAAAAGCTCTTGAAAAGAAATACAAACTAGTAGTTGGAGGTCATGTACACAAACCTCAGATAGTAGATAAAACTATTGTAACTGGAAGTGTGTTTACACATGACGCTGGAGAGGTAGAGAAATCAATCTACATAATTGATGAGAAGACATTGAAGGTAGAAACTATCAACTTACCTGTGAGACCTATATATAAGTTGGTTGACCCAACTGAAGAAGAGATAGGTAAACTGAGTGACAATGGAATAGCTAAAGTAGAACTAAAGAAAAAGTTGAATGCTAATAAGTTGATGGCTCTAAAAGAATTACTAGAAAAGAAACTGGATGCCTACGTTCTTCTAGAGAACTATGAAAAAGAAAGAAAGAAAGTTCATTTCGAAGAAGGCATGTTAGACTTCAGCATAGAGAACTTGCTGATAGAATACGCAAAACAAAATAAAATCCCTAAAGGGAAGTTATTAACAGCATGGGAAACCATTAAGTAGAACTGTATGGCTAGAAAGATATACAACAAAATAATGTCTCTGAAAGCACTTCCATGTGCTCTTGGTTTGCACAGGTGGGTAAAACTTTCTATCCCAAAAGTTGGACAGAATAGCAGAGTGCATAAAGGTCGATGTACACATATCTGCTCAAAATGTTATAAATTAAAATAAAATAAAATATGTATATATTAATTGGACTAGGTGTAGTCTTTGTACTAGTAGTACTATTCTTGGCCACCTACAAAGTAGTTGACCCAAATGAGGCTCACATCGTAGTTAAGTTCGGTAGTGGTAGGAAGCTATATGCTCCTAAATCACAAGATGCAGAAGGTAAAGAAATACCTTCTAAAACAAGTTACTTCTTTATCCCAAGATTGATGACAAGGGAAATTCTTCCTTTGACTAATGTGAAGATGAACATTCCAGAGATTCATTTGAATGATATCGAAGTTGCCCCTTTCGTGTGTGATGTAATTGCATGGATTCACGTTGATAATCCTATCATCGCCGCAGAAAGATTAAACGTTAATCATCCAGAAGGAACCTTCGGCTCATTAGGCGAGGACCTTAAAGGTATCGTACACGCTGTAGCTCGTGAGGTTGCTATGAGACAAGAGATTCTACAAATCTTACGTGATAGAAAAACCTTTTCAGAATCAGTTAGTAAAGCTGTAGACGGGGTTCTAAAATCATGGGGTGTAGAGTTAATTAACTTGGAAGTTATCGACATCAAAGATGATGCTTCAAAAACTTCTAGAGTTATCGCTGATTACGAAAGTATCAGAAAAGTAAAAGTTAACACAGAAGCTCGTAAAGAGAATTCTGGACGTGATAGAGAAGCTGTAGTAGTAGAACAAGAGAATAGAGAGGCTGCTGAAATCGCTACTGCTGAAGCTGAAGAGAACTTAAGAAAAAGACAAATTAGTAAAGATAAAGAAATTGGTATTTCTGAACAGCAACAAGCAACAGAGGTTGCTAGAGCTGCTGAAATTGCCAATGAACAACGAGTTTCTGCAGAGAAGACTTTGCAAGTTGGTTTAGCTGCAGTTACAAAGGAAGCTACCATTGAGGAAGCCCTTGGTCAAGGTGAAGCAGTTAAAATTAAAGGTGAAAAAGAAGCAGAAGTTATTACTCTAACAGGTAAAGCTCAAGGTAGTGCTATCGAGGCGAAAGGTCTTGCTGATGCCGTATCCAAAGATAAGATGGCAGAAGCTATGAAGAAATTTAATGATGCTGCTACGAACATTGAGAAGATTAATGCTTGGAAAACAGTTGAAATGTCTAAATATAGTGCTCTCGGTGATGCATTGTCTAAAGCTGATTTGAAGCTTGTTTCATCAGGTAAAGGTGGTAACCTATTTGGATTCCCTCTAAACGCTGAAACTGGTGCTGACCTTGGACAAATGTCAGAAGCTATGGGTGGAGGAAATAATCCAATCCAAGGAATTGGTGACTCTATCAAGAGTGTACTAAATAACCTTGTGGGTTCTAATAAAGAAGCTCCTAAAGGCCAACAGGATAACTCATAGAGCCTATGAAAGTATTCGCAATAAAATATTCTTTCAAGAACAAAGATGGAAATAACATGTGGGGAATGAGAATGAATGTGGCCAATGGCCTCGAGGAACTTATTTCAACCACAGAAAAAAATCTAGAAGAAGAAGAAGATGCTATTAAAGGCAGTTTTGAACTTGATATGCATTTATCGATGAAAATGGCTAAACTTTTCGATGAAATTAAGCGTTGTTCTAAAGAAGAGAATATAGAGAAAGAAACAGTCAGTGAAATTACTGCTGACCTCAAAAACTTTGACAACTTGATTACAGATAAATATTAACCCTATGATAGTACTCGGATTAGACTTGTCGTTAGTTGGCACGGGTTGTGTCGTGCTTGATGACGGAAAAATGAAGACATCAAGATTAATAACAAGTAAACCGAGTGGAAAGAATCCTAAAAAAGAGTTAGAGAGGCTCCTGGGCATATGCAAACAGATTAGCATTATAGTGGATATGCATGACCCAAAGCTAGTCTGTATCGAAGGCATCGCATTTATGTCTCGAAATTCAGGAGCTCTCTCTCAGCTCTCAGGGTTAAATTATCTTGTAAGAAGACTCTTACATGTCAGAGGAATAGACTTCGTTATTGCAGCCCCAACAGTACTCAAGAAGTTCGTAACAGGAAAAGGAAATTCTCCAAAAGAATTCATGCTCCTAGAAACATACAAAAGATACGGTGTCTCATTCAACGACAACAACCTCTGCGACGCCTACGGGCTAGCGAGGATTGCCGAAGCGACACTAGACGACAACCTAAAACTAACAAAATTCCAAGCGGAAACATTAATTAACGTAAAAAACGCATATGAAGAAAGTAAAACCTGCAGCTAAACCAATGAAGAGAGTTGCAAAAAAGATTACAAAAAAGAAAGTTGCTAAAAAAGATGATGGAATAGCATTGCTTACTAAATGGCAAGTAGATGTTGTCACTAAGTGTTTTATGGACAAAACTGCAAAAGCCATATACAAATTTAGTAAAGACACTAGCATGCCTAAAGAAATGATGCAGAAGATGCTAGAAGACGCTCCAAACGCTGCTGAACATATCGTAGAAGATATCAACACAGCAATAGCATGGGAAATTGCTAAAAAAGAAATTTTAAAATAAACCTATGACTGAAAAGACACCAGAAACTCCAACAGAAGCCCCAAAAGAAGCAGTAAAACAACAAGAGCTACAGGTGCACAAAACCATCGTTCCGATGTTGTGTCCTCATTGTAGCAAAGAAATCATGGTTGCTTCTAGGTCTTATCTACCTATTGTAGAATGGGTGCTAAGACAAGAAGACTTGGATAAAGCAAAAAGCACTGTTATAGAAGAGGTGCAAAGCTCAAAACTAACTGACGAAGAGAAGAAAGAAGTAATTGAATGGTTGAGCAAAGAAGACTTTTCATTCGGTCCAGCAGAAATGGAAATGATACTTGAGAGAGTATTAAATAAGAAATAGACTTATGAAAATATTAATCTTTGGTGCAGGATGGATAGGCAAACTCTGTAAAGAATACTGGGGCGATGAAGCCATACTTATAGATGAGTTTATCAAAAGTCCAGGACAAGCTGGGCACTTTATAGAAAAACATAAACCAGACGCAGTGCTTAACGCTGCAGGTATAGTAGGTAAACCTAATGTAGATTGGTGTGAAGACCATCAATTCGAAACATTTGAAGGCAACACTCAGTTACCGTTATTGATTGCAAACGCTTGCCGCAAATATGGTGTCTATATGTTACATATTGGCACTGGTTGTATCTATTACGGATACAAAGATGGAGGCTGGCTTCCAGAAGACTATGCTAACCCTGTCGCTGTATACACTCGTACAAAATACGCCGCTGACTTAGTTCTAGCAACTCTACCTAACGTAGGTATAGCTCGTATCAGAATGCCAATCCACTCTGTTCCTAGTCGAGCAAACTTGATTGACAAATTAGCTTCGTATCCAAAAGTTGTAGATGTAGAAAATAGCGCTACAGTTGTAGAAGACATGCAAATGGCATTCTATAAATTGATGGAACAGAAGGTTGAGGGTATCTTCCATGTAGTGAACCCAGGTTCTATCACACACAAGGAAATCCTCAAGCTATATGAAGAACATGTAGATGAAAATCATACTAACGAATGGATTACTGCACAAGAGCTTACAGACTTAGGTCTAGCTTCAAAAACTAGGTCTAACAATGTTCTAAATACAGAAAGTTTAGAAGAGCTCGGTATTGAAATGCGACCTATAAGAGTTGCTGTTGCAGACGCCATGGAAAAATATAGCAAACTTAAAAAATAACAGCTATGAAACTATTAGTAACTGGAGGGGCAGGCTTTATAGGGTCAAACTTTATCCATTACTGGATGGAGCGACACCCAGCCGATGAAATATTAAATGTAGATAAACTAACTTACGCTGGTAATTTAGACAATCTCAAAGGTGTAGACAAATTAGATAATTACACTTTTGTACAAATGGACATCTGTGACCCAAAAATGGAAAATTCAATAAAATGGTGTGACATAGTAGTGCACTTCGCTGCTGAAACACACGTTGATAATTCCTTAGAGTCAGCAGATGCATTCATCAAAACCAACGTGAATGGAACTTACAACATTCTAAAATACGTACAAAAATACGATAAAAGAATGCACCATATTTCTACGGATGAAGTGTTTGGCTCGCTGCCTCTGGGAACTGATGAGAAATTTAGCGAAAATACTCCATACTCTCCTAGAAATCCTTACTCAGTTACAAAAGCTGCCGCTGATTACATGGTTAGATGTTTCCATGATACGTATGGAACAAAGATAACCATCAGCAACTGCTCTAACAACTACGGACCACGTCAGCATATAGAGAAAATGATTCCTAAAGCTATCACCAACATCTTACAAGGAAAGACAGTCCCAGTATATGGTACAGGAGAAAACGTAAGAGATTGGTTGCATGTTACAGAACATTGCCGTGCTGTAGAAGCAATAATTTACAGAGGTAGAATAGGAGAGACTTATTGTGTTGGTGGTATGGATGAGGGTATAAGCAATTTGCAGTTGGTAGAAACAATGGCTGATATGCTACAACTCGATTCAAAGGATTGTATAAAATTTGTAAAAGACAGGGCGGGACATGACCTGAAATATGCTGTTAACTGGAATAAAATTAACGGAGAACTGGGCTGGTCCCCAACATTAGACTTTGAAACTAATTTAGCAGACACTATTCAGTGGTATAGAGAAAACCGTTGGTGGTGGAATGAATAAAATTATGTCAAAAGCAAAAATAAAACAATGTAAAGGTATAATTTTAGCAGGTGGTTACGGCACGAGACTAAAGCCAATGACCTCTGTTACAAATAAACATCTTCTACCTGTGTACAATAAGCCGATGATTTATTACCCAATAGACACATTGGTTTCCGCAGGGATTAAAGATATCATGATTTTGACTGGTAGTGAGCATGCGGGAGACTTCATCAACTTACTTGGAGACGGTTCAGACTTCGGAGCAAGTTTTACCTACCGACCGCAACAAGGTGCTGGTGGAATTGCTCACGCATTGGGCCTGTGTCGTGATTTTGCAGGAGATAGCCCAATTGCTGTAATCCTAGGAGATAACATCTTTGAAGATAATATCAAATCTAGAGTTCTAGCATTTGAAAGTGATTACTCAAAAGCGTCAATCTTTCTTAAGAAAGTAATGGACCCAGAGAGATTCGGTGTTGCAGAAATAGAAGGAGATAGAGTCACTACTATTATAGAAAAACCCGAGAATCCTAAATCTAACTTCGCTGTCACTGGATTGTATTTCTACAATAACGCAGTTTGGAATATTATAGATAGTCTAAGTCCATCAGAACGTGGTGAATACGAGATAACTGATGTAAATAGTTGGTACGTAAACAACGGTCTCATGAATCATGAGATACTAGAAGGATATTGGTCAGACGCTGGAACTCCAGATAGTTTGTACCGCTCTTCTAAATACGCCTACGAAAAAGAATATAAAAGTAAAGAATAATTATGTTGGCACTCAAGGAACTACAACTTAAGAATTTTCTAAGTCATAGCGACACGAAAATTGAATTCAAACCTAACCAGAAGATGCTTATTGATGGCAAATCTGGGGCAGGTAAATCTTCAATTGTGGAGGCTATCGTTTGGGTGCTATACGGAAAAGGAAGAACTGACAATAGGTCCTTGGTAAGACAAGGAGAAAAGTCAGGTAAAGTAGTTTTGGTGCTGAGCACGACGGAAACTGGCGAAGTTTTGAAGATAGAGAGGGAAGCAACGCTTACAGGTAAGAACACCCTCAAAGTCTCTAAACAGACCAAGAAGGGCAATTTCTTGCCAGTTAAGGTAAATGGTTTACGTGCATTACAAGAGCATTTAGAGACAGAGATTTTAAACTCTTCGTATCTGTTGTTCATCAACTCTATCGTTTATCCTCAAGATAGTATAGACAGTTTTGTAAAACAAACAGCGGTCAAAAGGAAAGAGATTATACTCGAGATTGCTAATGCTCAGAATTATGATGAGTACTATGACAAAGCAAAGGAAGCTCTCGCCAAGACAATCTCTGATACTGATAAGAACGATGCACTGATTCTAAATCTACAATCTCTGATAAAAGGAGATAAACTAGAGACAACAAAAACTGACGAACTTGAAAAAGACTATGCTACAAAAAGTGCAGCGTTAGAAGTTCAAAAGAAATCTCTAGAGGAATTATCTACAGCGCTATCATCTACACTTGAAAAAAGAAACAAAGCTAACGAAGTAAAGAGCAAAATTGCAGATGCAACTACTAACAAGAAGATTCTAGAAAGTCAGATAGAAGAGGCAAACACCTCTTTGATTGGCTTACTAACAAGAGATTTATCTGAAGAAAAAAAAGAGCTAGAGAAACTCCCTGGGGTAAGAAAAGATTTTGATAAAATTGAACAAACAGAAGAAGCAATGAGGAAATGGGATGAAGGACTCATCAAGTTGATGAACCTCAAACCAATAGACTTCAACTTCGATACTGATATCAACTATCTGAATGAGCAGTTGATTTCTGCGCTAAAGGTAGATAAGTTTGTTTGTCCAGAGACCAAGAAGGAATGTCCATACATGAATAAAGACAAGAACGACCATATTGAACGTTTGAAAGATAAACTGAAAAGCAAAACAGAACAAAAAACGGCATACTTGGTAGAAGAGGAAAAGTACGTTAAACAAGTTGAGACATTAGGAATCAAACCTGAAGTAGATATAGCTTCAAAAAACTTTACTACTCGTGAGTTAAAGAAACTAGAGCTACTTGAGAATGAGATAAAGAAAACAGAAGAAACAATGGAAGAGCGTAAGAAAGATTATACTGACGTGATTACACAAAATAACATTACTATTAAAAAAGTAGATGCTGATATAGAAGAGTTGAGTGGCGGATTACCAAATACGGATGTTCTAGATACCGAAATTAATACATACATCGCGAAGCAGATGAAGCTACAAGTATCTGTCAATGACTTATCTGTCGTTACATCTGATATCAAATACAAACTATCAACAGCCCAAGGGGCAGCTAAAAGAATAGAGAAGAATGAGGCGTCAGTTACTAAACTGAAAGAAGAAAATGTTAAATTATTAGATGAAGGAGAAGGATTCAAGTTGTTAAAAGGTGCCTTCAGTCAGAATGGAGTAAAGGCAATTGTGATAGATTATATCATCCCTCGTCTAGAAGAGAAGATAAACAACATTTTGGAGCGCCTATCCAGCTTCAGGATACGCCTAGAGACGCAAAAATCAAGCGTTAAGGGCGATTCCACCATAGAAGGTCTCTTTATCACCATTTTCAACGAACAAGGCTTAGAATTCAATTTCGACAATTATTCAGGTGGAGAAAGACTTAAGATAATTGTAGCCATATCAGAGGCTCTGGCAGAGATTCAGAAGATTGGATTCAGAGTTCTAGATGAATTGTTTATTGGCCTTGATGAAGAGTCAACTGAGAAGTTTGTAGAAGTGATGGCCACTCTACAAGAAAGATTCGACCAAATGCTCTGTATCTCACATCTACGTAATATCAAAGATACGTTTGATGAGAAAATAGAGATTGTTAAAAATAATGGAATATCTAAAATTGCGTAATATGACAAAAGAAACAATATTAAACATAATCAGAACTAACGTAGTCCGTGGTGGTGTAGAGCAACTAATAGAATTCTTAGAGACTTCTGATTTCTTTACCGCTCCTGCTTCTACACAGTTCCATGGTTCAACAGAAGGTGGGTTAGCAGAACATTCCTTGGCAGTATATGGTATCCTAAAAGATAAAAATCAAGCCTTCTCACTTGGATACTCTGAAGAAACGATTGCTATTACAGGATTGCTACATGATATCTGTAAGGTCAACTTCTACAAGAAAAAAGAATTCGAATCAGCTTCTGAGCCTCAACTAAGATATCTAAAATCTTTATCTGGTACAGACTTCGCTGGTCAAAAACTAAGCAAAGGAACAGCGTCGAAATTGATAGAGCAATACAAAGGAACTAAAGCTGGTGAGATTAAAAACCTGAATGCTCCAGAGTGGATAGTAGATGACCAATTACCTATCGGTCATGGAGAAAAATCAATATTCGTTATAGAGAAGTATATCCACCTGACTGATGACGAAGCTATGGCCATAAGATGGCACATGATTTCATTCGACCCAGGCATCCACTTTAATTATCCATCAGGTTTTCCTTTCAGACAAGCATGCGAGAAATGTAAGTTGGTGGCAGCTATCGCGACATCTGATTATGAATCTGATAAACTACTTGATAAATAACTCTATGGTCAAGAAAAACAATAAAATGAAATTACATATCAATGCGAAATTACCATTGCAACTACACATCTTTACTGTTCGACCTAAGAGTTTCTTGGATGCGACAATGCCAGAGAGGATGGAAATGGCTCTAGCATATAAAATTGAGGGAGCATATGCAAGCATGGAAGGTAATTACGGGCCTAGAATGGATATGTACAACTTCAAACATCACGGTGGTATAGATATAGATAACATTCTAAAAGCACTTGATGGAATCCCTATATCTGGAAGCAAGAAAGTAGTACAGCCTAAAATGACTATAAAGATTGTGGACGACAACCCTACGGAAAAACGAAGCGAGAATATAGACAGCTACTTGTTCAACCTGAAGTATGTGAAAGACAAGTTTTCTAAGATTCTGACAGATACTGACAAAAAATCTCTAGACAGAATAATTAATAAGGTTGGTAAACACCTTGCTAAAAAATAACCCTATGAAACTTACAGAAGAACAATTACGAGAAGAGTTCGTAGCAAAAGCAGAGAAGTTTAAAGAAGACATGATTGCTAGATTTGATGTCGGAAGAAAGAAATACAACAACGATATCGATGAAATTGACTACGACAAAGAGATAAAAGAAGAAGAGTTAGACGTAGCTATTTATCGAATAATGCAAGAAATTAGTCAACAAAATAACTAGTATGGAACAACAAATAATATTAGAACGGTGGGATAAACTGAGTGATGAACAAAAATTCACTTACGTTACAGCCGTATTTAAGGAAATTAAGACTAAAGAAGACTACAAAGGTTTCGAATGGTTAGAAGGTAAAGAGCCTAATATTGGTCAAATAATGGAATTTTTAGGAAAAGATTTACTAGAAGTACAGAACGTTGGACTTATTAATAAATGGATTGTTGGTCTACACATTGGAGGAGGAGATATAAAAGATTTTACTAACGTAGAACCAGTATATGCTCTCTGGGAAGCAGCGGAGTATAAATTAAATAATCTATAGTATGGAATTTTTAGGAGCTCTAATAATGTTAACACTACTTTTTATACCGGTAGGAGAGGCCCCGCCAGCAGGACCTGTGTTGCATGAGGAGATATTCCCAATTGAAATCAGCCTTGAAGTTGTACGTGAAGAAATTATCAAACAAGCTACCGAAGTAAGCTTCGATGTTAATTTAGCATTGTTATTAGCAGATTGCGAAAGTGATTTCGTTTACAATGTTAAGAACAAATACTCATCTGCAAAAGGTGTCTACCAATTCACTGACCCAACGTGGAAATGGATTAAAGCAGAAGGTCATCAGTATGACTATCAGGAGAATATCAAACAATTTTTAAAGTATTATCCAAAGTATCCTGGGTGGTGGAAAGAGTGTAATATAATTTTAGACATATAACTACGAAAAACAAACATGAGATTGACCACTTAGACGCTATTTATATTTACGATAAAAAATCTTAATTTAAAAAATATGACTGACTACAAAAAACTATACGATGATTTCATAACAACGTATACCACTGGTCAAACTAGTGGAGAAGAGACTGGAGCTATGGTAGCTATGATGGCACAATGCTATTGTGAAGCCAACATCGAACTTGGCAGAAGCGATAGAATATTCGCAAAAGCCTACGCGATTATAGTTGATTCTATTGACGAAGCTAGCGGGAAACCGATGAGCGTTTCAAAAGCTGATGTCTTAGCCAAAGCAACAGAAGAATATTCTATTTATAGTACATCGAAAGTTCATTTACAAAATATCGAACAATGTATTAATGCACTGAAATCTTTACAAAAAGGAATTCTAAACGAATACTCACACGTCAGCAGTATCTAAATCACGCCCAAAAGCCCACACTTTTGGTGTTTATGGTAAACAAAAAAATTTGTCCAGTTTGTTGTGAGGAATTTGAACCGAAGGTGTCCCACCAGACATACTGCCATCGCAAGTGTTTCAAAAAAGCTTACAACAAAAATTTCAAAGTTAGCGATAAGCCTCATTATTGCTGCCCTTGTTGTGGTGCTAAAGTTAAACTAGATTTTTTCCCAAAAAGGAATATAAAAAGATGGTTAGATTTTGAATGCCCCTCATGTGGAAATGGAAAGAAATAAAAAAGAAGAATATTATTCTTCTTTTTTTGATGAAAGTCCAGCAGTCATAGCCCCTAGAGTTCCCAATAACATGGTATAGAGAGGTGTTTTTCCAGAGTACCATTTTTTATCTGCACCTTGTCTCATGTTGTTTTTTACATCTTGTATAAACATGTAACTGGCTTTCTTTGCAAGTATCCTTGCTTCTTCCTTTGTTACGTCTTTTTGAGTTAGCGCTTCTAAGAACCATGTTAGTGAATTGAATTGTACTTCCTCAAGCTCTCTAGAAGTTTTCACAAAAGCAGAGTCTCCAGTGGACTCTCCAATTTCAGCACGAATAACCATATCATTTGTGTTCTCCCATGACTGTCTATCTTCAAGCCACTTTCTTTCTATTTTTTCGGAAACCCAATCAGGCAAAAATTCTTTTTTACCTGTCTCATCCCATCTATCTATAGCAGCTTTATCACTTCCTGAAAGTTTCTTGTATTCTACACCAAGTTTTTCTAACTCCGTTTTATTCTGTGGACCTGCAGTAAATTTACGAACAGCTTCATACATGTCGAACTGCTCAATTTTACTTTGTGCTTGTTTTTCAGTCATCTTGATATTTCTTCTCTTTGCATCTTTCAACATATCAGAGACCTGTTTTTCTTTGGCTGTAAACCCACCTCTTGCATATGTCCCAACCTGAATTCTAGCATTAGGATATGTTTCTTTTATACTTTTAACAAAGTTCTTCAAAACTTTAGGCAATTTATCAAATCTCTCTAGATTTACTAGTTGGCTAAGTTGAGAAAATTCTTTAGTTACTGAAATATCATCCTTATGAAGAGTCCCGAGGGGTTTATCTATTTCAATATGTCTCCATGTTTCTTTTTTCCCACCTCTATCTAACCATTTGTACCAGTCACTTATCGAATCTTTGATTCCCTTGAAGAACTCACTACCCATATCTTCTCCTTTGTAAAGTTGTCTACCAGAAGCAATGACTTCTTTTATTTCAGCAGCTTGTTTATCAGGACTAACAGACTTTTTGATATTTTTTATCAACAACTCATTTTCATTGATTATATCATTTAATGTATAGTCACTTTTTTTCTTTCCGCCATATTTAGTTCTGAAATTTTTAGCAACATCGCTCTTACTGTTCGCTGTCTCTACTTTTTTACCAAGTTCTGATAACTGCTTATATAACAGGTTCTCTCTTTTCTCATTTATTCTAAGCATTTCTGTTGGAATAGCAGACTTGTTGGAGCTACCGGCTGGTTTTACAAATACAGTCATTCTTTCATCTGTTTTCCTAAATTCTACCTTATACTTTTTCTTCTGTTGTTCTGGTAACCAATTATCACCTAATCCTCCAGAGTACTCAAGGTCAGTCATTTCGAATGGTTTAAGGTACTCTTTCTGCTCTTGTAAATGGTTTTTTAATTGTTTTCTAAGTGTCTCTCTCTCAGCAAAATCAAGAATTGCTTTCTCAGTCTTATTCCCGGGAATATAGCGTGTTGTCACTGGAATGTCATCAACATTTTTGTTCATTATCTCAATTAACCTTTCATACTTCTGCTCAGTACTCGCCTTATTTTTTCCACCGAACAATGTGTCCTCTGCCTTTACAAGCTTTTCTTTAATTAGTGAAAACTTGTTGTTGTATTCTTGCTTAGCTTTTTCTTTGGTCAATGTAGGAAGCTTTTCCCAATTTTGAGTTTTTTCTTCAAAAGCTTTTTTGAATTTCTTTCCAGCTGATTCTTCAGGAACTGCTATATCAACAGGATTTTTATCCTTAGTTTTGTTAAATTTTTCAAATCTTTCTTTAGAAGATGTGATGGCTTTTTTTGCAATACTTCTAGATTCTTCTCCAGTTGCTTTTGTCTTTAAATTAAAAGCAGATTTCGGTCTTTTTTTCCAATCAACAATTCTTTCTGAAAATATATGGTCCATTGTCCCATCTTCTTTTCTTATTAACAACTTTCCACCTTGAGCCTCTTGGTTGCTTAAAATAGCTACTTCCTCATCAGATATCACTTTTTCTTTTTTTCTATCTACTTTGCCAGGGACGTACCCAAGAACTTCTCCAGAGGTTTCTGATATCGTTCCTTTTGAATCTAAACTCTTATGTCTAAGAGTAATAGTTTCTCCTGTTTTAAATGTCCCTTTCTTAGCCAACTCATCCACAAATACAGTTTCGTATCTTTTGGTTTTAAAGTTCAAACCTCTCTCTGGATTAACTATTCTTTCCGATAACAAACTAAAGTCATTCGTTTGATATTGTTTCTGTGCTTCTTTTAGAGATACCACAGATACAATTGATTTCTTTCCATCTTTTTCAACTTGATATTTTGTTGCTATGTCTTCACCAGTTTTAAATCTAGAGGACTTTGTGGTTTCTCCATTATTTTTGTGGAAAACTACATATTGGTCTTTTCCTGTTTTATCTCCGTTTTGTGTTAATTTAGGAATTACATCACTCTTGTATTCATTCTTTATTTCTCTACCAGACGCTATAGCCTTTTTTGCAGTCTCTTTCGCTTCAACCTTCTTCTCTAATGCTTTTTTTGGTGTCACAAAACGCTCTTTAGCACCAACTATAGCTTTTTTCGCCGTCTCCTTGGCCTTCTTCTCAACCACCTTGGCTGTTTCTTTAACTGCATCCATCTTCTTTGAGAATCGTTCCTTGAATGGAATATCTTGCATAGGAAGTTGTGGTTGCTCTGGTTGTATATTTTGTGCTATCTCTCCTGTAGCCTGTCTTGTTGGTCGTCCTTGTAATTCAGCATCGTTAAACAAATACATGTTATCTAATTTTGCTCTTTCTTCAGCAGGTAATTTTCTTAAATAACCATCTCTTTTCATTATCAAAGTATAATATCCGTCACCATTGCTATTTAGAACTCCCTCTCTTTTTAATTTTGTTATTGTATTTACGACATCTTTAATTCTAATATTTTTAGCGTTTTTGAGCATAGTTGTAGCTGTGGCTTCATTCATGTAAGACCCAAAAAGATTAGTCAACTTTTCATTTGCTAAACGAGGATTATCTACTAATAGTGTCTCTCTAAATTCTCTAAGGAAAGCATTGAAGAGTGCTTTACCATCCCCTTCTAGTTCGTTTGTAGGTGCAGATGGAAGACCATCTTTACCTGTATATACCTCTCTGTCAGTAGGAAGATTTTCCATGGCCGCTTTAACTTTACTTTTTTTAGTTGTAGCGTATTTTTCATTTAAGGTCTTTGCCATCTTCCAACTTTCTGCACTTGTCTGAAGCATTACGTACGGCTCAGGAGTAAATGGTCCGTCTGTTCTTATTGTTGTAATCCTAGCAGGCAAAACTTCATAACCGCTCTCTTTCATGGCGTTTACAACTGCCTCATTGTTAAATTTAGGTTCTAGTGGGGGCATGTTCTCCAGCTTTGGATTTTTTTTGTGGTAGTTATTCATCTTCACAATTCCTTCTTCTGTAGGCCACATCCCTAATTGATATATTTCACCTTCTTTTGTCCCAAACCATTGTATATTTTTTTCGTTATACTTATTATTTTTTTGTCTATTCAGTGATAACGGTCCTCTTACTTTTTTATTTATAGCTTTGACAAACTCTGGTTCGTTTCTTATTAATCCAAAAATCATGTCACCCGATTGGCCACCAGCATTTTTATAGGCAATAATATCTTTCGCTGTAGCCGGGTTTGTATGAGATGCCACACCTGTATTTAGTATTGTTCCAGTCGGTTCACCTTTATATTCCCCTACACTAGAAGGTTCACGTTTAAATGCGTTGAATCCTTTGGTAAAATTAGCAGCATTACTTGGTATAGCTTGGAGCTCTGCTTCTGTTAGTTTATTTGTCCTTTGAAATATAGATTTTAAGTCTTTGAATTCTTCAAGTAGTTTTTCTTCTTTTCCTAAACCACCTTTATAAAGTTGTCTGCCAGAAATAATAACTTTTCCTATCTCAGTTGCTTGTTCAGTTGGACCGACATTATTTCTGATAGTTTTTATTAAAGCCTGATTTTCGTTTACTATATCGTCTAGTGTAGGTTTAATCTTCGATGTTATACCATATTTATGTCTAAAATTTCTAGCTATGTTGTTAGTAGCTTCTTCCATTCTTTCTGTATATTTAACACGACCAATACCATGCATGCCTACCATAAATGCAGTATTAGTAAGCGCTTCCATTGGTGTTGCACCTTCCAATGAGGATAAAATCCACGCACCAATTGCTAAGTCAGTATATCCTTTCAAGCTTTGCCCTGGCAAAGAAAGCATCCCACCCCAAGCAGCGTCTTTAAAAAATCTTTGAACTCTAGCTTCAAAACCTTTTTCTTCTTGTTTAGAAAGTTGACCCATTGTAGTGAACACACCTGTGTTTGCAAGTGCTTTCAAAGCAGTATTCCTCTCTAGGGTTATTCCTCCAGCTTTAAACAATTCTCCTGTTTGCCCTAATTTTTTTAACCAAGCTGGTGCTCTTTTAGCTGTCTGCAATAATTCAGGAGTTGTCTTACCTGCAGTTGCCATCTTCCTAAGTCCCAAAAATGTTTTAGCTCCTTTAACTCCTTTTTCAAATCCTAAAGTGGCCTTGGCAGCTTTTCCAAGCAATCCATAACCTAAGACAAAAGAGGCAAGAGAGCCAACGACTTCCCCACCAACTCTGGCTAGGCCAGCTCTTTTTGCTTCTTCATCCGTCTTATAAGCTTCTTTATGGCCTTCAGCAGGTATATACCCTAGACTTATTCCAGATGCAACGCCTTGCGCTGCTTCACCAACCACACCCTTAGGACCTTCTTTGAATGATTTCCACCATTCTTTTATTCCTACTTTTTGTGGTTTTAGCCACTCGGAGGCTTTATTTTCCGCAGTAGCCAAATCAGTTTGACCTTTTTCATCTAGATATATGTCATCTACATTTCTGTCTTCCCAGTTAAGTTGCATTACACGTGCCTCATTTATTGTAATTTTATCGTTATAATATAAAGCTTGTGCTACAGCACCGACTTTAGTTTTTATTGCATGGTCAGCTTTTTTCAATACTACTTTGTTTTCGTTGCTATCTTCTCCCCCAGCCCACAAAGGTACAGTATGGTCTACTTCGTAGTTCCAACTTGGTAAACCACCTCTTAACATCGCAGTATTTGCTGGATTATCTTCTCGCCACTCTTTTATCAAATTTTGAGATTTACCTTTTTCAGTAACGAATTTTCCACCTGACAGAGGTTTAACTTCAATATCTTCTATCGGTACTTCTTTTTGCATGGACCTTATATCCAAATTAAAAGGATTCTTCTGTGCATCTGCTTCTGTACCCAAAGACCCAGCGGATGAATTGCCGCTAGGCTGTGTATCAAAACCATACCTAGTCTTGATTTCTTGGAAATCAGTATTTAATCTACCGAGGATTTCTGATAAATCTGGTTGTTTAAATTCCATAATTTTATAAGCTTAACATGCTGTTCGCTATATTTGATGAAAGAGAATTTAGTAAATCGTTGTCACTTAGGGCAAGTAGGTTGGTGAATGTATTTTTAGGTTCTGTGCCATCTGCTACTTGGGAAACGTGAAAATCAAACAATGGGTATGCCCAATCCCCTAGTTCTCCTTTGTAACTATCCATAAATGACTGTTTGTCAGAGCTTGTTTTAGCTTTCCCCCAACCAGTACCTGATAAATTCTTCATAGCGTCTCTCAATTTACTAACTTTGTTCTCCATTCCTGCAAAATACTCTTTCATACCGCCAGTAATAGCTCCTCCTACAATAGAGCTGAAGTTTGACCAATCTCTGTCCAATTCCGCAAATGACACCTCGTCTTTTTCCTCTATAGCAGTTGTCAAATAATCTCTGTAAACTTTTGTATACTTTCCAAGTTCGTCAACAAAGTTTCCCGTGCTAGCTTTTTCTTGAATATTTTTTGCACTGATACTATTAAACTTAAATTTGACATCCTCTCTTGGAAGACTGTACGCATCTGCTCTATTAGCAACTACATATGGGTCATATGACTCGAAGTACATAGTGCCGTCCTCATTTTCTGTGACACCTAGTATGCTTTTAGTCATTTCGTTAAAACTAATAGTTTTGTAATCTGTTTTTACCCCAGACAACTCTGCCGTTAGGGCGTAGTTTTTAAGTGTATTAGCGACTTGGGTTGCTTCAGCGTTAGCTACTTCGTATTCCCATCTTATATCATCTCTCGCTGCTTCTGTCTTTCCTTCTACGTTTGTATACATCTCTCCTAGCATATTACGAAGATTCTGATACGACTCAGCTGTAATCGCGGATTCGTCTTGGTACAAAGCTTCAGCTTTTTGATAAGAAGATTCATATAGATTTTGAGCAGCTTGCATTTGGTCATTATAATAACTGACTGAGGTATTAGCGAAATCGATGTAATTCTGTGTTTGACGTCCCTTGAGCATTGTTAGGTAAGTAGTGTAGTTGCCCATTCTTTTTGCAATGTGAGGATTAGACAAATCCATACTAACTGCGAGGTCTTTTGCTTGTTCAAGCATCCCATCAATTTTACCTAGGTACTCATCTTTACCTCTAATGTATGATTTGACATCTTTTTCTAATGTTAAACCTTGATTTTGTAAACTAGTCAACCTTGCCAATTGGGTATCTAGTTGGAAAGCAGTTTTTGTTTCGTCTCTCAATTGTTTTAGCTGGTCTGATAACAATCCAGAAGTAGGCATTGAGTCTATTACTTCCTGTGGAAGATTGAGATTTTTAAGTATCTCTTTATTACCTAACGCCATGGTTATCCATGTTTCAGCTCCTAACCCTAGTGTTACTGCATCATAAATATCTGCAACTCTTGTCCTAGTTGCAGAGTCAAGACCATTAAACCAGGCTGCCCTCTCATTAACGTCCATGTTGTTTATAGCATCGTAGTTGGCGCTCTCGATTTGTAATTGTTGTTCAGGAGTAAGCTCTTCAGGATTTTCAATTGCATCTTCAACAAACATTTCTCCTGTCTCTGGGTCAGCTACTATTATAGCAGGTTTGTTCGATACTTCTGCTTCAGGTGAATCACTTGGCATTAACTTCCCTAACCATCTAGTCAGAGGTGTATCCATTGTTGGCATGTTCATCTTCTCAATTTCAAATTTAGGTCTATCCTCACTAAATGCCGCATCCCAAAGATTTCTTTTTGTTTGATTGTTGGTTCTGATAGCTTCTACTCCTACGTCCAATAAGGCTTTTGCATCCCCGCCAATTTCTTCCCTGACTAAAGAGGGAATCTTTGACATATTATTAAGGGCTTTTGCTGTCCAGTTATATGCATCACCTGCCCTCGAGGTATTGTTTATTTGAGGCACCATGCCCATTAGGCTAAAAGCACTCTTTACAGGGGCACCGGGGATTAATGACGTTTCGGGGGAACCAACGAGGTGGTCGATAGTTTTTATAAATTTAGTTTGCTTAGGCGGGATTGGCGCTGTAACATCAGGAGCCACTGACGTGGGGGCTGGTTGTGGAGCATTCTCTATTCTAGGTCCAGCTGCAGCAGGAGCTGCAGATTGGGATGGAGTCATAAAACTGTTAAATGGCGAAGAAGCTTGAGAGCTATAACCAGGTCCACCCATACCATCAGGAATTCCAGAATTTCTTTGGTTCGTCATCAATATAGACCTAAGTACGGATTTCGCCTTGGTCCTTTTAGTACTACCGATAGGCGCTTTCCAAGCTTCGGATAATACATTTGAGAGTTTTTTATTCCCCATCAAAGTTTTTAAAGCTGTAGATTTTGCCGTATTCAATTGTTTATTTGCATCTGGAATCATATTTATTTAGTTTAAAAATCTAGTAGGATTAATATATTTATTGTACATATCTACCACTCTGTAATCTAAGTGACTTCCAGTTCCTCCACTATTACTATAAGTAGACCCGGTATTTCCCATTGTACCATAAAGCTGTCCTCTCTTAAGAGTATCTCCAGCTTTAACGTAAGCTTGGTTGAGATGGCTATACCTGTGTAGATTCCCATCTGCATCTTTTACTAAAACATAATTGCCATATCCTTTATCTCCCTGTTTTTTTCCTGACATAATTCCAGTTACTGTACCTCCGACTGTGGAGTAAAGAGGTGTTCCTATCTTGTTTCCAATATCAATACCAGGGTGAACTTTTTCAAACTTAGTTGAACCTTCATAAGGCACAGAAACAGTACCTACGTTAGGGACGGATGACCCATATTTTAGAGCTACCTGCTTAGAAAGTCCCCCATATTTACTTGTATCAAAAGCTTTAGGAGAAATCCTCGATTGAGGCATTCCAGTAGGTGCTGCTTGTGGTTGTTGCTGTGGTTTCTGTTTAGGCAAAGATTGTCCAATCCTAATAGCAGCCGCAGCCATTGGCTGTATAGCTCCGCTCAGATTATTGTAAGATGTTTTTTGCGATAGTGCCATATTTTTATTATTATAAGTAGCCAATCTTAGAGCCTTCTGGCGCAGCGCCTAAGCTCTTGTATTTTCTCTTGGTTGTTAAATAATCAACTTGACTTTGAGGAACCACTCTTTTTCTTCCATCTCTTTCTAAAAGAGAATAATTGGAAGTGTTAGTTGGTACTTTTGTATTTTTAGTTACTGGTATTTCTGGGGTCTTTTGATTTTCAAGTGAATTCATAGTAGGCATTTTATAAGTTTGTCCAGCGTTTATCTGGTCTGGATTCTTTATAGTTGCAGCATTAGCTTTTTGTATCGCGTCTACTGTCGTTCCATATTTTCTTGCTAAAGCTGATAAAGTATCTCCTGATTGAACCTTATAATCAGAATAAGAAGGAGTTTCTGATTGTGATTGAGATTGTTGTTGAGATTGTGAATCTTGAGTTCCTATTTCATTCGGAGACTTGTACCCTTGAGGTGCATCTTGGTAAATAGTTTCTTCAAATGTCTCAACAGGTGTTTCAGTGGTTGTGTCACCAGGTGTATCTCCATATATAGACCCTTCTGGGATATGACTAGAAAGACCATCAATCTTTGTAAAAGCTGCTCCAGCTTTCTCTGCCTCTCTTGCTTTTTGTGCCATGAGCATTTGTTGTTGATAGCCTGTTTTCTCTGTTGAGTAGTCGAATTTTTTAGCATACATGGTCTTATATATCTGGCTTCTATAATTACCAGATTCATCAAGCATCGTGTCATGTACTAATTTTATCTCTTCATCAGACATATCTGGGTAGAGTTGTTTTAGATTGTCTATATTATAAAATTGCTTAGTTTCATCACTAGGAATAAGTCCCCAATCTTTAGCAGTTTGTGGGTCTTTACTAATAAAATCTTGTATTTCTTCAGGTGTTCCAGCAGTCAACAAGTGATTTCTGTGTGCTGATTGCTCTTCATCTAACTTAGTTTCACGCAATATTTCATTACTACTTCTTACATCAGAAAGATAATTATCCATGGCTTTGTTAAATAAACCACTTTGGCCAACTCCACGTTGCCCAAAAGAAGACGTCATTTCTTGGAACTGACCCCAAGCGCTTTTAGCATCAGCAGATAACCTTAGACCATAAGTTTTTTCTAGGTCTTTTCTAAATGTATCCCATTGATTTTGTGCCAAAGCAGCATCTTGTTCAGTTTGGGATTCAGCTTGTTGCATCATGATGTCATACCATGCTGCTTGTATCTTTTCTGCCTCTTCTTTAAATTCTGGAGAAGTCCAATCAACAGGTTCAACTAGAGTCTTAAAAGCTTCAGCAGGAATTTGAAAAAGGGGATTATTAAATAATTCACTATCAAATCCAGCAAGGTCCATAGGAGGCATTAGATTAGCGTCAGCACGAGATTTTTGACCATCAGTAGTTTTAGCCCATTGTTCGGCTGGGGCTGTTTCATGAATACCCTTAATATCATTATAAACAGCATTGCCCTGGTTAGACAATTCTACTGCTTTTATGTCTCTATATACATCAGCTAAATTGTACCCTCCATATGTCATTGCATTTACGTATTTTGCAAGTTGGCCATCATCCATCACAGTTTCATTAAAAGTTTCTTGAGATATAGCTCCACTATTTTTTAAATCTGTTAATTTAAAACTTATCAAACTTGCTGCCAACTTCTCGTACGATGAGTCTTTTTTTGTCTGTCCATATAAACCTACAAGTCCACTTAAATTAGATTTCGTTTGTGGCTCTTTTAGAGCAGTTCCGTCTGACCTTACTTGATATTCAGGTCCTAGCCATAGACCTTCAAAAACATCCTGATGAGCATCCCTAACTGTTGTCTCAAGCTCATTTATATTATCAGTGACATCTTTCGGGTTTAGATTAAAATAATTTGCTACAGCTTCTATAGATTCAAATGGACGATATTCTTTGTTCCCTTGGTCAAATACCCAAAGAGTTCCACTATTATCATCAGTGAAATCTATGATTGCCAAGTTAGCCCCTCTAAACTCAAATCGGTACATACTTGGGTCAAATGGTGCAGGGACTTCTGTAGATTCGATAGTTTTCCCATCTTTGTCAGTTTCAGGTTCTGCTGACATAGCTACTTTCTCTCCAGGTTGTATCATACCTGGATTAGCTTGATATTGGGGATTCAATGCTAACAACTGAGACACTGTTATGCCATTTGCTTTCGCAATTTTCCACAAAGAGTCGCCTTGTTGTACTGTATATTCTGTAGGCATATTTAATTTTTATTAGTTTTTAATATTTTAATTTCAGTAACTAGTCCATCTATCTGCTGCTGCATATCATTGCACCTGTTAGCAAACAAGAGATAAAGGTCTTGTTTACTTTCGTACATTCCTATCATCTGTCCTTCTCTGATTTCTTTCGGTTTGAGTCCAAGTGTTGGTAATTCTTTCGGTGGAGTAACTCTTTTTCTGTCAACTAATTCTGCTTCTGGCATATCGTCTAAAGGGTCAAAAGTTTCAGGGTCAAAGTCTTCAGTTGTTTTAGGATTCATCATTCCATCTATGAATGAGTCATAAGCTACCTTCCTTTCTTGGAGGGGTTTATCTTTATCTGCAAAAACTTTTTCTAAATTTTCTGAATCTTGTCTCATATTATAATACTCCTGATAAATCAAATTGACCTTTCCATCCATTTATATAGCCCCTGAATCCTTTTGTAGAACCATCATAATAAAGTATCTGACCGCTGGATGATGGATTATATGTGTAACCAGTCTGTAAATAAACTTTTTGTACGTAGATTGAGTCCCAATAATACGATGATGAACCTAAATCGTAAATGCTACTAGAAGACGGTCTAAAATCTTGATGACTCTCTACATAACCTTGATATCTGTCATACAAATCATCCACATAAATTCTACTAGCACTTACTCCATACCAATATTTAGAGGTAGTTCCTAAATTGTATGTCCCTGAAGATGAAGGGAATAAATCATCATGTAGATTTATATACCCCAAACCGTCCTCGTCATACAAATCTTTGACATAAAGTGTCTTAGTATGTGCGTAATATATATATCCATAGTCGAAATATGTTGAAGTAAATCCATTTCCCAAATAGACTGTTCCAGAACCAGGATATAATGATTGTACGTTTGAACCTCCCAAGTATGCCCATGTAGCCGAACCATCTGAGCTATATTTTAAAAATTGACTACTAGAACCTCCAGAAGGTACGTGCTTATAACCGGAACTAGTCAAATGACTTATTGTACCACTAGTGGTAATTGTTCCGCCTGTGATAGCTCCTGACGTGGCTACAGAGGTTACTGAGCCGCTTCCTACCGGAGAGCCATTATACCAGAGTGCTCCACCGTTATCATATGCATAACCAGTTCCACCCAAATAAAGTCTTGACCAATATTGCGTATTATTTCCTAAATATTTTCCTGTAGCATTCGGTCTTAAATTATTAAAAGATACAATATCAGAACTTGCTCCAGCGATGAATTTTATGTCGCCACCAGTAGTATCCGCGTGATAGGTACTAAGCGTTAAATCACCAACATCAACTACAACTAAAGCATCAAAACTTGTTCCGACAGTGTATCCAGTTCCCGCCGAACTCATTGCAATTAAGTTTATATCAGCAACAGATGTTTGTAGAGAACTTGCGTATGACACTCCAGCCACAGCCTCTAACCCCTGAAATACGCCAACGATAGCATTAGCAGCATTGTAGATTGTTATCTTATTGCTTGCCATTACTACACGTTGTCCTGACGATGCTGTTTGAACCGTACCACCTGTAATGGTAGTACTTGTGACAGTAGAAGCAGAAATTGCCCCAGCAAATGTAGCATTTCCATTAGTAGCATCAATAGAGAATGTAACTGACCCAGCATTCGCCCCGACAATTCCTTTTCTGTAAACCACCACACCAGAACCTCCTGTCACTGCACCAGTAGAGGTATTCCATGCTATGCTTCCAGCTTTAACTGCTCCAGCGTAATTTGTTGTACCAAAGTTGAAATCAGATAAAATCTTTTTTGAGCTAGTGTCTAATCTTACATTAATTAAATCAGTAATTAGTATTGCGCTAGCGTTTATAGCATCAGCCAAAGCTTGGCCGCTTCTGCCGTGAATATGAACAGATGAAAACGCAGCGTCGCCGCTCTTCAAAATGTAAGCATCTGCATTAGCATGGTCGGAGGCCCAGTCTGAAACTGTACAACCCCACCATGTGTCACCGGTTACTGCTACATGGAAGCTATCAGAAGTTGTATCTGCATCTGGGATATTTATAGCACTCGCTTGAATTGTGCCTTCAATTACAGCATTACTAGCATAGAAATCTCTACATTCGATATATCCACTGAGCCCATCTATCAGGAAGCCACGTGCCTTTGGTTGATAATTCTTTGATTTAATCCAAGAACCTATCCATAGATTTTCGAAACTCTCACCCTCTAATGCACTACTCGCTATCTGACTTGGGTCTGATACAGCTAAATTCTGAGCAGCCAAAGCGCCCTCAAGGTTTAAATTGGGGTCAGCTTCTCCTGGAAGTATAGATTCAGACCTCTCAAGTGAGTTGTCATAAGGGCTATCTATACCTGTGTAGTTGTAATCATTTGCTGTCCCCATAATTATACTTGATTTTCTGTTTCAGAAGTCTCCTCGTAAACAACTGCCATACGGGAGATTTTACATTTCTTCTTAGTGAAATCTCTTATACTTATTTTTATCCGTCTACATCTTGGTGGTTGAGCTTGTTCAGAATCTTTGCTTGTAACTTTGAGTATTGCACATCCTTTATTAATGTTTCCTTTTATCTGATAAAAGGGTTCATTGTCTAGAGAAACAAAACACTCCATTCCACTTCCTCGTTCAACTTCTACAATTATGCTATGCACACGAGAGAAGTTCTCAAAATTTTGTGCTAATGTTAAGTTTTCTGTATCTATTCTGAAAGGAATCTCTTCACCACTGTCTTGTTCTGTATTGAATAATTCATAAATATTGTATTTTGAATCTTTAGAAGCGTATTCTAACCTATCTGGATTATCATCAGCAATGTAAGTAGCGAATATCGTAGCATCAATTTCTGTGTGTACATACCAATTCTCTTGGCGCATGTTGTATTCTAGACATACATCAGAAAGTGTTTTATCTATTGAGCCGTCGGGGTTGTATAGAGTCACATCTCCAATAGCGAAGAACACGCTCTCTCCTTTTTTACCTGCGGCGGCCGCCTCTAAGCCTGCTATGGTAGCTCCATCAATATACTTTTGTACTTTAGCTGACATTAATTTAGGAACACTACCATTTGTAGCGAATATACCCGTGTAATGAAGGAACCAAAGTCCCCCGAGTGTTTTGACAAAGCCGAAGTCAGACACACACCCTATACCTAGGTCTAAATTCTGTAAATTGTAATCATTCCATATGGCGAGGTTATTCTTATTCGCGATAACCATCATGTTCCCTATATTTGTGAGCATCTTGATGCTATCATTCTGATTTCCAGTTAGATAAAAAGTGTCGTATTCTTTTACAGGAGCTCCACTAGGAGAGTTGTTTACCCATCTGAATATCTTTTTCCCTATAAAAGTATTATTTACCCACAACTCATCTGCACTTAAAATTGCGCTACTAGTAGCGCTGACAGTAATTGTGTTTTCTGTCTTGGCTGTTATAGTAAGCGTTTCAATCAGGCTCCCGCCCCTATACACCTGCAAAGTATCAGTTGAGTGTATATAAGTTGTATCAGTCACTTCTATACTTGTCACTCCTGCAACATGGTCTCCGCTCACTAAAGCCACAACGCCAAGCGGTGTGGACGATTGTTGTATACCATTCTTTTTTCTTGTTGAGCTAATATAGATATCAGCAATATATAATCTATCTTTATAAAAATTTACTTTATATCCTTTAGGACTGTTATATAGATGTCCAGCCGCAATTGTTGAGGTGACAACAGTAGTTCCGTCAGATTCTATGTATCTATTAGCATCATTTCCATTTACAATAAAACAGTTCTCCTCTGCAAATGTGTGGGATGTGTTGGCTGCTGTCAAGCCAGTTCCCCCAGTACCTAAGATTGTCCATGCTCCTGTAGCTCCAGCGTAATAAATCGATACCACAGCTCCAACAGTACTACAACGATAAAAACCATTATTAGTGGAATTCTCGAAATAAAACAATCCGTAATTAGCCGTAGCGGCTATTTCACTCCCTAATCTTCTTGTGCCACCACGCTTCTCTATGGTACCTATCTCTTCTGACCTAGCATTCTCTATATACTTTAATTCATTTTTCTTCCCAATATTAGAACCGACAAGAGAGTTAACTCCGTCAAAATACGAGATTTCCATTCTTTTCATTGAGCTTTTAGTAGCCATACTAGATTATTATACTTTCTGATGGTGTCCAGGAATCTAAATTACTGTTTCTTTTGATTGATGTAGTTTTCATGCGTCCAATTGCCATGTTGAATGACTCAAGTGACATTGCAGCATCGTTTCTACCTAATTTCGGAGCAGCTCTAAACATCATGTAATCGACAAGGCAAAAATGATTGTTCTCTGGCAAATCAATAGTATCGTACATTGAAGTCAGTTCGGCCCCTTTTTGTATGTATCTGATTGTATAAGTACTGGTTGCTGTCGGGGTAGGTGTGAAGCCAATATAGGCTCCTCTTAGATAGTATTTTATTGTATTGGCTGAATCTTCATCATAAGCAGAAACTCCACTTAATTTTATAGCAGATAAAGAGACTTTATCTCCAGAATCTACTATGGAGAGCAAATCAGAGAAACTGTCTGGAAGTGCGTATTCCTTTGTTCCACTAATAATTGACAGGTCATATTCGTCAGAACCAGTATATTCTCTATTTACTAGATTTAATTCGTTTCTTGCTATCGCATATGCTTCACTTAGCCAAGCAAAAGCATCCTCATTGGTGACAAGTTTAAGCTGTTTGTTGTTTAATAAACTGAAAAAATTCTCGATTATAGAGGATGCGGAGTTAGAATCGAAACCACCATACGGAATAGCATTTGAATTCTGCGAGGAAGACTCTGTATAAGAATTATAAAATGTAAACCAGCCAAAACCAGTTGAATTATCTGCGTCTCTGACAGATGTCAGAAATAACGATGTATCAATATCTAGATAATTTGTAAGTACATTTATATATCCAGTGCCTATTGTCTTATCACTTTCTACTACACCAGACCCATTATCTATCTCAAAATATTTTTCTCTTACTGTTGTAACTACATAAGACCCCTTATTATTATCATCAAAATTTTCGCCATTTATTACTATGGTATAACCATCTTGTACGTATTTATCTATTTCAGGGTTTGTACCGGTATCATCATATGTGTACCTCATTAGTGAGCCAGAAGGGTTTGTTATGTCGAATTGTGTAGTCTCGTCTCCTAAAACAACTGTATCTCTAACTGGGTCGGTAGATGAGAAAGTTGCTGTAGTTGTGTGGAAAAACCTTACTTGGTCGTAATGTATAATTGTGACTTTTGTACTTTCACTATGAGGGAAGCTAGTCGCGATATTTATAGTTAAAGTGTCAGAAGCACGTGTTATAGCTGTGACTCTTCTTATTTCTGCGTAAGCAGAGCCAAATTCACCTATTAAAATAAAGTCATTTGGTCTATATTCCTCGCTATTTGTAACAACCAAAGAAGTTTCACCTGATTGGTAATTAGCACTCAAATGAGAATATTTAGCATTTTGAGTTAGATTTCGATTATCTGCTGTCAATGTAGGCATATTTTTCCTTTAATTATTTATATTATAGCATAAGTCCTCTTCTTTCTATCACTAAAATCCATAGTATCCTCCTCCAAAGACTCCTTGTGTGGATATTCCTCCACGTCTTCCTAGTGTTTCTAAACCACCAGTTATCTCCATGTCTTCTATATAGAAACTTATTGTCGATGTGCTGGAACTGGTAGAACTAGATGTACTTGATGAAGTTGATGAACTAGTAGAACTTGAGGTGCTTGAAGAAGTCGAGCTAGTTGAGCTAGATGTACTTGAACTTGTAGAGCTAGATGTGGATGAACTTGTAGAGCTAGATGTGGATGAACTTGTAGATGACGTACTAGAAGATGTACTAGAGCTTGTAGAACTAGAGGTAGAGCTAGATGTGGATGAACTTGTAGAACTAGAGGTAGAGCTAGATGTGGATGAACTTGTAGAACTGGAAGTAGAGCTAGATGTGGATGAACTTGTACTGGATGACGTACTAGAAGATGTTGAGCTAGATGTTGAACTTGATGTAGAACTAGAAGTTGATGAGCTTGTGCTAGAAGAAGTACTAGACGATGTTGAGCTAGATGTCGAACTAGAAGTACTAGATGATGTGCTAGAGCTAGTAGAACTGGATGTACTAGATGATGTAGATGAAGTACTAGAACTAGTAGAACTAGAAGTACTCAAACTTGTAGAACTAGATGTTGAGGAAGTGCTTGAACTAGTAGAGCTAGAAGTAGAAGAACTAGTACTAGAGGTAGAACTAGAAGTGCTTGAACTAGTAGAGCTAGAAGTAGAAGAAGTAGAACTGGATGTGGAACTAGAAGTAGAAGAGCTTGTAGAACTTGTACTAGATGATGTACTAGAGCTAGTAGAGCTAGAAGTAGAAGAGCTTGTAGAACTTGATGTACTAGAAGAAGTACTAGAGCTAGTAGAGCTAGAAGTAGAAGAGCTTGTAGAACTTGATGTACTAGAACTGGTAGAGGAGCTAGTAGAGCTTGATGTACTAGAACTAGTAGAGCTTGATGTACTAGAACTAGTAGAGCTTGATGTTGATGATGATGTACTAGAACTAGTACTAGAACTAGTTGACGATGATGTTGAAGAACTAGTAGAACTTGATGTGCTAGAACTAGTGGAACTTGACGTGCTAGAACTAGTGCTAGAGCTAGTTGATGATGATGTAGATGATGAAGTACTACTAGACGTGCTTGAACTAGTAGAACTAGTAGAACTCGATGTACTTGAAGTTGACGAACTAGTAGAACTAGAAGTAGATGAACTAGTAGAACTAGAAGTAGATGAAGTTGTTGTTTCCGCTAACCTTCTCTTGTAATTCCCCCATGTTAAATCTCCTACATTACCATCAGGAATAAAACTGTCTTTAACTGTAGAACTGAATCCAGAATGCTGATAGACGTTACACCCAACGGGAATAAATATTGAGTAATTAGTAGAATAAAAATCATTTTTGTCTAAAGTGAGGCCACCAGGCAAGGTAGAAGGAGTATTAAATGTGTCTGCTATTGTAGAAGTATAACCAGAGTGTCTATATACTTTATCCGACCCTCCGTCGATACTGAATAAGCGAGCAACATTTACTGTAAAACCTTTTGGCGAGCTGCTAGGAGAAGAAAAACTATCACTGACTGTAGATGAAAAACCATTGTGAACGTATATTTTGTCAGTACCATTATCTATACTATAGAAATTTGTATAATCAATAGTTACACCTTGAGGACTGTCACTAGGCGAAGAAAAACTGCTAAGTATAGTAGAAGTGAAACCAGAATGTCTGTATATAACATCGGAAGAACTATCTCCACTATAGACATCTCCCAAGAATGTAAGGCCATATGGAGATGTACTTGGACTACTGAAACTATCAATTACAGTGGAAGAGAACCCAGAATATTTATAAATTTTGTCATCAGAATACTGAACGCCCATCAAATTCTCGTATAGTGTGGTTGTTGTAGAAGTACTAGAAGAAGTAGAACTAGAAGTACTAGACGAAGTAGATGATGTACTAGAACTGGTAGAACTAGATGTTGATGAGGTTGTCTCAAACCTAGCGTCACCGCCCCAGGCGATACCACCTAAGTTCCCAGTTGGCTGAGCAAAACTATCTAAAATTGTAGAAGTAAATCTGTTATATTTGACAAAATCAGACACTGAACTTCCATAGGTATCATTTGCATCTCGTGCAACGCTAGAACGGACAGTAGCAAATGAATCAGAAATTGTTGAAGTAAAACCTGAATGGCGATATATTCCATATTCAACAGAAAGAGTAGCTCCACCTGAATACAGTCTATAAAGATTACTCTCTAATCCAGAAGGATATGGTATTATTGTTCCGAAACTATCTAAAATTGTAGAAGTAAATCCTGAATGTTTATAAATTTTAGCTGTATTTTTATCTACACTATATAAATCACCAGGTTCAGTCATAGTTAATTTTACATACCGAGTCGATGGCGAAGAGAAACTATCAATCATTGTAGTAGAAAAACCAGAGTGTTTATAAATTATATTTAATCCAGCATCCCCACTGTACATTAATTTATCTTTCCAAGAAAGTCCAGCAGGTATGTTTGCTGATGGCACCGTAAAACTATCTAAAATAGTAGAACTAAAACCAGAATATCTAAAAAATAAATCACCATAAACATGCACTGAATAAAAGTCGTCATTCAATAGTGTTGTACTAGAGGAAGTAGAACTAGATGTGGAACTAGTAGAAGAACTAGTAGAGCTAGAAGTAGAAGAACTTGTCGAACTCGATGTTGATGATGAAGTAGACGAAGATGTAGATGATGTTGAGCTAGAAGTACTAGAAGAAGTCGAACTAGTTGAGCTAGATGTTGAAGAACTAGTAGAACTTGTGGTAGTTATTGCTAATCTTTTTACATAGTTCTCCCAGGCAAGACCAAAATTATTTGTTGCTGTTCTGAACACATCTAAAATTGTAGAACTAAATCCTGAATGTTTATATGCTTTTCTGTAACTAGCACTTCGTGGGTTAAAAATAGTGCTGTAAAAGTCTATACTATCAGTTGTAAACCCACCAGGCCGTGTCCCTGGAGCAGCGAAACTATCTGATATCGTTGATGTGAATCCTGAATGTCTATACATTCTATCACTACCGTCAATCAGACTAAACAACCTATACTTATTTACCGCTATATCTCTAGGATTGATAGCTTCAGCCGCAAAACTATCAGAAATTGTTGAAGAAAAACCGCTGTGGATGTAAATTTTTTCAGTGGTCAAGTCAGTGCTATACATCCTGTCTCTATCCGCTTCTAAGCCGTATGTTTCACTAGCAGCAGCAGCAAAATTATCAAGTAGTGTAGAACTAAATCCTGAAAAGTGATAAATAAGGTTGGTATTGTAGTTAGTACTATATAAATCTTTATTAAATGCTACACCTAACGAGCCAATTGCACTAACACCCCCTAAGCTCTCTAAAATAGTAGAACTAAATCCTGAATATTTGTAGATAATAGAAGGGGATATCGCTATCAAATTATCATCATACAATATAGAGGTTGAACTTGATGTAGATGAACTTGTAGAACTTGATGTTGATGAGGTTGAAGAACTTGTGCTTGAACTTGTAGAACTTGATGTTGATGAAGTACTAGAACTTGTTGAACTAGAGGTTGAGCTAGATGTGCTAGAAGATGTACTAGAAGAAGTAGAACTAGAAGTACTAGAAGTACTAGAACTAGTAGAACTAGAAGTACTAGAACTTGTTGAACTAGAAGTTGATGATGAAGTTGATGAACTAGTAGAACTAGTAGAACTTGATGTACTAGAAGAAGTAGAAGAACTAGTTGAAGAAGTACTAGAAGAAGTAGAACTTGATGTACTAGAAGAAGTACTAGAAGTAGAAGAACTAGTTGAAGAAGTAGAAGTTGAACTAGATGTACTTGATGTACTAGAAGAAGTTGAGCTTGAAGTAGATGAGCTCGTTGAAGAAGTACTAGAACTTGTAGAACTAGATGTTGATGAACTTGTTGAAGATGTACTAGAACTTGTTGAACTAGAAGTACTAGAAGTGCTAGACGAAGTTGATGAACTTGTAGAACTAGAAGTAGATGAACTTGTAGAACTAGAAGTAGATGATGAAGTACTCGATGAGGTACTAGAACTTGTTGAACTAGAAGTACTAGAAGAAGTTGAACTAGATGTTGATGAACTTGTAGAACTAGAAGTAGATGAACTTGTAGAACTAGAAGTAGATGAACTTGTAGAACTAGAAGTACTTGAAGAAGTACTGGAAGTAGACGAACTAGTCGAACTAGATGTAGAAGATGAAGTTGAACTAGAAGTTGACGAACTTGTTGAACTAGAAGTAGAAGAACTGGTAGAAGAAGTACTAGAACTTGTGCTTGAACTTGTAGAACTAGAAGTGCTTGAACTTGTAGAACTAGAAGTGCTTGAACTTGTTGAACTAGAAGTTGAACTTGTACTTGATGACGTACTAGAAGACGTACTAGAACTTGTAGAGCTAGATGTGCTTGATGACGTACTAGAGCTAGTTGAACTAGATGTAGAACTAGAAGTTGATGAGCTCGTGCTAGAAGAAGTAGAACTAGAAGTAGATGAACTTGTAGAACTAGTAGAACTAGAAGTAGATGAGCTCGTGCTTGATGATGTACTAGAAGACGTACTAGAACTTGTTGAACTAGATGTTGAAGAACTTGTACTTGATGATGTAGATGAACTAGTACTAGAAGAAGTAGAACTTGATGTAGAAGAACTTGTAGAAGATGTTGTGCTAATTTCTCTACTCCAAATATTATCCCATTCTACTCCTAATAGATATTCAGGTGTACCATCGAATGAATCCATTATAGTAGTACTAAATCCTGCGTGTTTATAGGAATAGGCACTATTACCATCTGTAGTATATATGTGATACCCATCAAATGTTAAACCAGCAATATCTGGAGTGACAGCTGCCATGCTATTTAAGACAGTAGAACTAAAACCAGAATGTTTATATACTTTTTCTGTTGCATCGTCAGCGGAATAAATATTTTTTCCGTCTAATGTTATATCTAACGAACCACTACTAGGAGTTGAGAAACTGTTTAAAATTGTAGAACTAAAACCAGAATGCCTATATAAGACATCGCTGTCTATATCTCCAGAATAAATTCTATCGTCTCCCCAAGTTAACCCCCACGGTTTAATTGAAGGAGAAGAAAAACTATCTGAAACAGTTGAACTAAAACCAGAATGTTTAAATATTCTATTAAGACCGACATCAGATGTATAGGAATCTTCTCCATCAGAAGTAACGCCAAAACCATACGAAGATGGGGAACTAAAACTATCAGTAATTGTGGATGAAAAACCTGAATATTTGAATACCTCTGTGTTCCAGTAGTATCCTATTCCAATATAATTATTTGTTTCTAATCTTCCACCATAATCCATGTAGTCGATGCCAGAACCTTGGTTGGCTACACCTGTAAAGCTATCCAAAACAGTAGATGTAAATCCAGAATGTTTGTAGAATTCGTCAGGAGATTGCTCAGCGGTAATAAAATGTTGGCCAGTGTAAGTAAGTCCTGTACGTGAGCCAACTGCTGCGAAACTCTCTAAGATTGTTGATGTAAATCCAGAATGTTTGTAAACTTTATCTATGCCTGTATCTGTACTATATAAGTCAGTTGCATCGTAGGTTAAATCGTATGGGTTCAAATTTGGACTAGAAAAACTATCACTAATCGTAGATGAGTAACCGCTGTGTTTATAAATTTGGTCTGATACACCGTCTGTGCTATATAATGTATCTTTTTGAACTGTCAAACCTCTAGGGTCAGCAGATGGTGATGCAAAACTATCTAAAATTGTAGATGTAAATCCAGAATGTTGATATATATATCCTGCCAAATCTCCTGACAAAATATATTTGCTATCCCATGTTACACCACGAGGAGCAGTACTTGGAGTTGAAAAACTATCTACTACTGTAGAACTGAATCCTGAATATTTGTATACCTTACTACTAATAGCGTTATCATCAATCTCTATTAATTCGTCGAATATAATTGTGGTAGAGGAACTAGTTGAACTAGAAGTAGAAGAACTAGTTGAAGATGTGCTTGATGATGTGCTAGAACTTGTAGAGCTAGATGTTGAACTTGATGTACTAGAACTAGTTGAACTTGAAGTACTAGAAGTACTAGATGATGTACTAGAAGAAGTACTAGAAGTAGAAGAACTAGTAGAACTAGAAGTACTAGATGATGTAGAGGATGTACTAGAACTAGTTGAACTAGAAGTAGAAGAACTAGTAGAACTTGTACTAGACGATGTACTAGAAGTTGAAGTAGAGGAACTAGTTGAACTAGTAGAACTAGAAGTTGATGAACTAGTAGAACTGGAAGTACTAGATGTACTTGATGATGTAGAACTAGATGTACTTGATGAAGTTGATGAGCTAGTAGAACTAGATGTACTAGAAGATGTACTCGAACTAGTAGAGCTAGAAGTAGATGATGTTGATGAACTAGTAGAACTAGATGTAGATGATGATGTACTAGAACTTGTAGAACTTGATGTGCTGGATGTAGTTTCAGCTGTTCTTGACCAATAATCTTCCCATGTAATGCCACGGCTATCGGTCCCAATTGCCGATGTATCTATTGTGTCTATAATTGTAGAAGAAAAACCTCTGTGCTTATTAACACCGTAGTCTTTTGTATTATAAAGATTTTTTCCATCCCATGTGATACCGACCCCAGTGGCACCCTCAAAACTATCTACAACAGTAGAACTAAATCCAGAGTATTTGAAAATAGCTGCATCAGGAAGATTCTGAGCATATATATTTGCTCCATCCATTGTTATATCTGCAGGTAAGAATTGTGTAAATGAATCTAGAATAGTAGAACTAAACCCAGAATGTCTGTATATTTTATCCCAATAATCAGAACTATAAATTCTTTCATCTCCGTAAACAACACCCCAAACTGACTTAGGCATGCCGAAACTATCTAAAATAGTAGAGCTAAATCCAGAATGGTGATATATGTCACGTGTAGAATAATTAGCACTATAAATATCAAAGCCATCGTACGAAAGTCCTGAAGGACTAGTAGAAGGAGAGCCGAATGAATCTAACACTGTTGATGAGAATCCACTAAATTTATATATCTTATCAGTATCATCGTTAGTCATCATTAAATTTTCGATGCCGAGTCTCTTTCCTATACTTTCATATTCTATACCTGTAGGTGTAGTTGAAGGAGTACTAAAACTACTCACAATTGTTGATGTAAATCCTGAATGTTTGTACATTTTTCCTGGAGGACCACTTGCATAAATATCTCCTTCTTTCAAAGTAATGCCGACTGATGGGAAGTTAGCCAGATTGGTAAAACTACCCAATATAGTTGATGTGAATCCTGAATGTTTGTAGACTGTTTCTGTAAAGTAATCTGAACTATACGTATCATCCCCATCTTGTGTGATACCAGTAGGTGCATTTGAAGGGCTGTTGAAGCTGTCAGAGATAGTAGTAGAGAACCCAGAATGCTGGTAAAGTTTTCCAGCAGTATAATCTACACTATAAATATTTACTGTATCATGTGTTAATCCTCTTGGGGCAATTGATGGGCTGCTAAAACTATCTAAGATAACCGAACTAAACCCAGAATGTTTATACATTTTTGTGACTAACATGTCCATGTCAGAATCAGAACTGTAAGCATTTACGCCGTCCCAAGTTACGCCCTCTGGCACAGGAGAAGGACTGCTAAAACTGTCAGAAATTGTGGAAGAGAATCCTACATGTCTGTAAAGTTTTCCGCTAATAGAATCTGCACTCAAGAAGTTATCAAACAAAATTGTTGTCGAACTGGAAGTTGATGAGCTTGTGCTAGAAGAAGTCGAACTAGAAGTTGAAGAGCTTGTAGAACTAGAAGTAGAGGAAGTAGTAGAAGAACTTGTTGAGCTAGAAGTAGAGGAGCTAGTTGAACTAGAGGTAGAGGAGCTAGTCGAACTAGTTGAACTAGATGTACTAGAAGAAGTGCTAGAGCTTGTTGAGCTAGAGGTACTAGAAGAAGTAGAACTTGTAGAACTAGAAGTTGATGAACTTGTGCTAGAACTAGTAGAACTAGAAGTACTTGTTGTAGTTGTTGTGCCTACTCTAGATGAGTAATGACCCCAAGTGATGTCAAAATCATAATCGCTAGGAATGAAACTATCTAATATTGTAGATGAAAAACCAGAGTGTTTATAATCCAATCTAGATTCACTAACCCATGGTAAAGCATTAGTAGAATAAATATATTTTCCATCGTATGCCAATCCACGAGGCATTGAAGACGGAGATGCGAAGCTACTTTGGATTGTAGAAGTAAATCCAGAATGTTGATAAATTTTATCAGAAGCAGTATCTGTACTAAATAATCTATATTTATTAGAAGTAAGTCCATTCGGAGCGCTTGATGGACTGCTAAAACTGTCTGCAATTGTGGAACTAAACCCTAAATGTTGGTATATCTTATCTGAAACATAATCACTACTAAATAAAGCAGTATCATTTATAGTTACACCACCCAGATATCCACTTGGAGAACTAAAACTATCTAGAATTGTTGTTGAAAAACCAGAGTGTTTGTACACTGCGTCATTAGTACTTACAAAATCACCAGCTGTATAAAGATACGTTTTGTCTTTAGTAACTCCAGTTGTATATAGAGCAGCTGCAAAACTATCTTTCACTGTAGAAGAAAATCCAGAATATTTATAAACATTATGGACATCTCCAGTATTTAGTCCAATCGAAATTAAATCGTCTAATAGAGAAGTGGAACTAGATGTACTAGAAGAAGTTGAACTAGATGTACTAGAACTGGTAGAAGATGATGTGGATGAACTAGTAGAGCTAGTACTTGAACTAGTAGAGCTAGTAGAAGATGAAGTACTAGAAGAAGTTGAACTAGAAGTACTAGAAGTAGTAGTTGTAGAATAAAATGAAACTCTTTTATTATAGTTATCCCAAGTAAATCCATAAATAGAAGGATTAAAGTAAAATGATAATGAATCTAATATAGTTGTACTAAATCCTGCGTGTTTATACGCATATCGTGTTACTGCATCACTAGAATAAAAATTATTTTTATTAGTTGTTAGTGCTGTTGTATAATTAGCAGGGGGTTTAAGATAATCTTTAAGTGTTGATGAAAAACCAGAATGTTTATATATTTTGTCAGACACATTATCAGTACTATATAAATTATAATAATCTAATGTAACATCTTTTAAATTTATGCTAGGAGATGAAAAACTATTTAAAACTGTGGATGAAAAACCAGAATAATGATATATTCTTCCACGGTCAGGTGCACAAAAAAGTGCACCGTTTATTGCTAAACCTCTCACAACACGAGTATTAGAACCAGAGAAACTATCCAGTACAGTTGTACTAAATCCAGAATGTTTGTAAATTTGGTGACTAATTCCAGTTTCTCTAGAATATAAATAATTTAAATCTTTAGTAACTCCGTTAGATGATGATTCTACAGTAGGAGGAATTATAGATTCAATAACTGTAGTAGAAAAACCACTAAACTTATAAATTAATTTATCAGAACACGCAGCAATCAAATTATCTAGAAATAATGATGTACTTGAACTAGTGGAGCTAGACGTTGACGAACTTGTTGAACTTGTAGAAGAACTAGTAGAACTCGTAGAACTAGATGTACTAGAACTTGTTGAAGAACTAGAAGTAGATAAGCTAGTCGAACTAGAAGTGGATGAACTAGTCGAACTAGAAGTGGATGAACTAGTAGAACTAGAAGTTGAGGAACTAGTAGAACTCGATGTTGAGGAACTAGTAGAACTTGATGTAGAACTTGATGTACTAGAAGAAGTCGAACTAGAAGTAGACGAGCTAGTAGAACTAGTAGAGCTTGATGTTGAGGAGCTAGTAGAACTTGAAGTGCTAGAAGATGTACTAGAACTAGTAGAGCTAGAAGTTGAAGACGACGTACTCGATGTTGAAGAACTAGTAGAACTAGATGTTGAAGAGCTAGTAGAACTTGATGTTGAAGAGCTAGTAGAACTTGATGTTGAAGAGCTAGTAGAACTTGATGTAGAAGATGATGTACTTGAAGAAGTCGAACTAGAAGTAGAAGAACTAGTTGACGATGTACTGGAAGAAGTCGAACTAGAAGTAGATGAGCTAGTTGACGATGTACTCGAAGAAGTCGAACTAGATGTACTAGAGCTAGTAGAACTAGTAGAAGAACTAGTAGATGATGAAGTAGAAGATGTGGTATATCTAGCTGCAGCATCCTGCCATGAGGCTGCTGTAGAATAGGTTGATGAGTCAAAACTATCTAAAATTGTGGATGAAAATCCTGCATGTTTATAAACATCTCCAGGTGTAAAGTCAGAACTAAAAATATTAGTTCCATCACCAGACATATCACCAATGTTGTCACCTGGTGAAGAGAAACTATCGGTAATTGTAGTAGAGAATCCAGAATGTTTAAATAATGAATCAGGAGTATTACCATCTGCGCTATAAAAAATTCCAGATACATATGTAAAGCCCTCTGGTCTAGTAGAAGGGCCAGTAAAACTATCTAACACCGTAGAACTGAATCCATCATGTTTATATATTTTACTAAGAGACACATCTGTACTATAAGTATTAGTCCCATCATCTGTGACAGCATACGTTTCTGTGCCTGGAGCTGAAAAGCTGTCGCTAATTGTAGTAGAAAATCCTGAATGTTTATAGACTCTTTCCGAATTCGCATCTGCAGACAAAACACCAGTAGTTGAATATTCAACTCCAAAAGGAAAAGTACTTGGAGTAGAAAAACTATCTATTATTGTAGAACTGAATCCAGAATACTTATAAATTTGTTGGAGTGAGTATTCAGAAGTAATTGTATTATTACTATCTCCAGCAGCTTTAGACACCTCTTCATTATCAACAAAAAGATTACCTTTAATTGCTTCAAGGTAATCTTCGTCTGATAACTCGTCTGAATTTTTATGGTCGAGGTGGTCCGTCATAACTTGGACGCTGTGACGTTACCTTCAGTAGAAGGTCGTTCACGCTTTTAATGTCCAAGGTTTTCATATGTTTACAAAGTAAACCGAAATGAGTATATAGTTTGTATCCCAATTTCTGGGCTTGTTGTGAAAATACAAAATCTTCTGAATATTCGACAGTTCCGTTAGAATGGTAGGTAAAGTAAAATGGTCTATCCATCTTCTCTAAAACCTCTCTCTTAATCATAAACATTCCACCTGTGACTACATCAGTCTCTTCGACTCCAGAACCGTAATACGGCCTGTATTTGCCCTCTGAGTCGTATCTGTGAGCCACTGGTATAGGTGCCATAAGCCCATCATCATCAACTTTCGTCGTTAGACAGGTTGGGGCCACTACGTCCTTATCAGCTTTGATAAGTTCTCTCAGTGTCTCTAAAGGAGGAATAATATCATTATCAATCATCACAAGATAATCAAAATAATCTTCTAGAAAGCTTTTTACAATAAAGTTCCGGGCATTATCCAATGGAAACATGTGTGACGCAGGGAATATCTTAACGACAAACTCTGGGTCGTGTGTCCATTGAATCAGCCTCATGGCCAGTTCAATATGTAATTTACCATCTGCTGTAGGTAGGCCTATGAAAATCCTAGGCTTTTCGCCTAGCTCATCTTTCCACTTAGCACGGTGTTTATTATATTGGCCAACAGCATACTTCTTAGAGTAGTCGACATCGTGGTCGAACAATTCTCTAAAAGCAGCTGAACCATAATGATACATGAACGAGCTTCGCACGGCTCCAATTTTGTAACCAAGCTTTTTCACTCTAAGACATATATCATTGTCATCGCCACCACCAGTACCAAATCTCTCGTCTAAGATGTGTCCTTCTCCCAAACCGAATTCTTTATTATGAGAAACCAGTTTATCAACTACTTCTCTTGTCATTGGGACACACACACCTTTTACCTCAGGAGCCTCTTCTATGCCGCCGAGATGAGAGTATTCAATACTTTGTTTACTATCGGCCTCGCCTATTAGCGGTGCCAATATACCGTACTCTGGATTTTTCTTAAACGCTTCAACGATTTTCTCTATCCAACCTGGAACGCAGACAACGTCTGAATTCAAAAGAACTACATATTCACTATCGGGGGATACTTTAGCAAAACCTGCATTTATGGCACCGGTGTAACCCTTAGCTTCTTCATGATAGACTGACGCTGCAAAGGTATACTTTGATAACATCTCTTTCATCTCATCATCTTTTCCGTCTTGGACAATGATGAGCTCTAAGTTTGGGGTGTAACCGAATACGCTTTCAATCGCTACTCTGGTCAAATCAGGTCTAAACCTGACTGGCATTATTATTGAAACCCTCGGAAATGAATTTAAAATTTCCTTCATATGCTTTTATTTCATTTATTTCATATAGGACATCATCATAGATATGTGAATTAACAATGATGTCTTGATTATACTCGCCAATCTGCCGAAGAGGCTGAATTCGTGATTGGTGAGCCACATACCAAAAACCCATATCCCTTAATATCGGATATGTGCTTGCGGTAATTTGAAACCCAGGTGCTCTAAACCCGAATTTGTTAGGTAGGAGTGACGATAGTCTGCCATAAGATTCTTTTATTAATTCTTCGCGATTATCTCGCTCACATTCAGGTGGGTCGTCGTGCAACCAACCATGAATTCCTACCTCTACCCAGTCTTTATTTTTAACTAGCCAGTTCTCAATCAATGAGTCCACTTCTCCAGCTATAGGAAAGACTGTAACTTTAAAATCTGGACGAACTATTTTAAACTCCTCCAGTTTGTACAAATTACTAATGTATCTCTTTGATATATCATCAACAGTGAAATACATAACTAGTTAGGCTTGTTTTGCTTGTCTTTTTACTTTAGCTTCAGAAATTCTGTCTGAGAATCTCTTGTTGTAACTGACACCCTTTACATCTTTAGATGGGTCAATAGCGTCAAGTTCATCAGTTGTGAATTCAAGACCTAGTTGACTTTTTATAGTCAAACGTTTAATCTTTGCTTCGTCAGTGATTTGTTCTGATAACTCTTCGTTATCATTTGAAAACGCGATAGCTTCTATTTCTGACATATCAGAAACTCTATCTTTGTCGCCAAGTATAGTTTTCCAATCGACACCGTCTCTTATTTCTAGTAACAAATCTGTTGATTTGATACCTTCTGCAGATTCTTCTTCTGCATACAAGTGGTCTGTAATAAAAGGTTCTAGGCTACTATATCCAGAAGGATATTTCATGCCGCCTTCACCATGGGGTAGGCTTATCTTGATGTAGTTCATACACAAATTAAATTAAATGAATATTATTTTTTGTCTTTTTCTTCATCTTTCTCTTCTTCATCTAGTATAAGTAGAATTTTTCCAGCTACGAGTGGACCGTAAGCTTTATCAGTCTCTACCATCTTTTTTACTTTTTTAATGTCTGCTTTGTCTATGTCTACTACTTCTTCTGTATAAAAGCGTTGAGCTAAAACGTAAATTTTGACTTTCTCCATTTCGTAACCGCTTTGTCTTGGTGCTAAAAGGATATTAGCCATAGCCATACCCACAGTTAGGACTTCTCCGTCTGGGGATTTTAGTGCTTCTCCCTTGAAACTTGTTATCTCCTCGTTTGTTCTAATCTTCATATATTTTGAGATTAAGTTAATAAAATTTTTTAATCTAGTGATATTATAGCATAAGTCCTTATCTTCTCGTCTACATTTTTTCCCTAAGCATGGTAGAAGATATGTCTTTTGTGTAAGGGAGGTAAATTACAGGCGGGCCCAAGCCTTCACCAGTGTAGTTACCCTTCCAGTCATCTCCGACAAATAACACGTCTGCATCGTATTTATCAATAGCATCTGTCTTGCTGAAGTCGCGAGACTGGATATCTATTCCATCTATAACATTTATAGTCTCTAGGTGTGCTCGTCTAGTATGAAAATCTAACGGAGGCTCATATCCTTTGTGAGCACGAATGTACTCATCGCTAGACATACAAACAATCAACTTCTCACAATACCTCTTTGCTTCTATGAATAGGTTGATATGTCCGTAGTGTAGCGGAGAGAAAGCTCCGAAAGTTAGTCCAACTTTATATTTTGCATGCATAATATTGACTTGTACAAGCCCTGCGAGACCAGGCCATAGGCCCATAAATAGGCTCACTCCACGTTTTTCCGTAGTTAGACTCTAGATATTCGTCCACAGGGTTAGGAATTAAGTACCCTTTTCCATCATATTTTATCATTTTTGCATTTTCGAACCACTCTTTTGGATGTTTTGCACAGAACTTCTGCCGCTTTCTACCCTTGAGAATGTTCATTGTGGCGTCATCTTCATCATAATAGATGGGGTCTAGGTCATTTCTTACCCCATATTTCTTGAAACTTAGAGTCCTAACGTAGGTTTCTGGGCTTTCATACCCATCTTTTTTCTTTACTCTAGGTATATCCTTTTTTATCTTTATATCAGTAAAGCCAGCTTTTGCGAACACATTCACATCAATTTTGTGCGTATCTCTAGCATCTATGATGAAATCATTATCCCAGTCATATTTCAGAATGTCTCCGTCTCTCACTATGCCTAGGCATGTCCCGAAAGCTAAAAAGTGTTTTACCCCCATTTTGTCTAGCAAATCGCTAGTTTCCCTGAGTGCTTTCTTGGCATTCTCACGACCAACAGGCACACGCTTGTCTCCTCCACGAAGGTAGTCCTCTACAGTCATATCAGGCTCGCGCCTGAACGTGTCTCTTACTTCTTGTGGGTGCATCTCAGTAACTGGCTTAGGTAGACGCCAAAGAGCCTCGGAGTTGCGTGAGTTTCCCTTCCAATGGTCATTTCGCCAGTTTCGTTTTTCTATAGTAAGACTACACAAATGTGTCAATGTTCTTGTGTCACCCATTCTGTCCTGTTTTGTAAGAGGATGGTAATTGCAAGCAGTTCTATAAGGAATAGCAGTTAACTCAGTAAAAAACTTAAAAATACGGGTATGCCCTGTCATGCTTTTATTGTGGATTGTCATCATATCACCGAAGACATCTACAGGTTTCATTGTTAAAGCTTTTTTTGTCTTATCAGCCCAAAACTTCTCAAGTAACTCAGGTAAGTGGTCATTAAATATCTCGTCAGAATCAGGCCAAATCAACATATCTACTTTCTCTCCACCTTTTTCAACGTCCCTCATATACTGGAATACTGTCTCTCTTATTGGCCCCTGCAGGGGTTTAAACCTGTGGAAAAGACCTCTGCGTGAAGATTCCTGCTCTGGAGTTGCTCTGGGCAACCCCGAATGAGCTATTCTGATTCTATCTGGATATCTGTCCTTATATTCCTGAACAATCTTCATTGTAGTTTCGTCTTCGTTATCTATCATAAGCAATACCCAATCACACCATTTTAATAAGTTCGGGATTGAGTGATGTAAAATACCACCACATCTAGCGACAAGGGTAGCTCCCACGATATTTATATCTTGTAAAAAATCTCTATGCTTCATGTTATTGTTTTTAATTTAGTCTCGTGATGACATTCCATACATAATGTTTTTCCGTTGTTTAGATTCCATAATTCATTACACTGCAAAGCATCTTCAATTGAGTTAATATTGTTATCTATTATAATATCTATAAACCTTTTGATATGATGTGCTTCCAAATTACCTCCATGTTTTTCACACTCAACACATGTGTAATTATCTCTCCTAAATACCTTATTTCTCCACTCAAAATATTTTGGGATATTTCTTATAGCTTTAGTCAACTTAGTTTTTCCTCCTCTCCAATTTGGGTGTTTTTCTCTAGCATGCTGCCCCTTTTTAAAATGAGTTCTGCCAGTATTTAATTGAGCATGCCCTCTCTGGAATCCCTCAACTTTCTTGTGTTTTCTTTTACTATTAGCTGAACCTATTCTTTCTTTATGTATTTTAGATAATTTTCTATTTCTGATACTCCTGTAAAAACAATTGCGACTACAATACTTAGCTTGCTTTCTAGAAGATGGATAAAAACTAAATTTTTTACCGCATATCCTACATTTTACCTGTTCTTTTTTCATGCAAATTACTAATATCGTTTATGATGGAAAATAAAAGTAGGTTTATTAGTACAAATAAAATTTTCTGTTCCCTCCCCATCGAAAATCTTGTGCATGAAATCGAAGTCGTACGTGACTTGTCTAGTATCCTGAAAATATCCATATTTAATGAAGTGGTCTTTTCTGTACAACAAACAACCTAAATCTATTCCCTGTCTACCGAAATGAGTTTGTTTTATCCGATTGTAAGTAGACTCTGGCTTCTTACCAATCAGTCTCATCCAGCAATAAGGAATTTTACCAGTAGTCATTTCAGCTTCTACCATTGATTGTAAATGCTCTGGAGTCCATTCGTTATCATCATCTAAGAAAACAATACGGTCATATTTAGCTATCATCGCACCAATATTTCTGGAGTATAGGCCAAATCTACCACGTGTTTCTTCTACGTCTACAAAAGATACGTCTATTCCTTGTTCAAGAAGATAATCCTTACCTAACCGATACCATTCGCGTATTTCTTTTTGTCCATCATTTACAATTATCCATTCAAAATCTTCAAATGATTGTCTCATAATAGAAGCTACAACCGCCCCCATGTTTTCAGCCCTAAAAGCGGCTGTGACGATAGATACTTTTATGTTTTGCTTGATAGGTACGAACTTGAGCATAGACTGTCTAAAACAGCCGTTTTTGCCCACCAGGGTGACGTTCCAGCCAGTTGCTAGCTCTTTTATCTCGTCTATTATATAACTGAATCTTTTTGTCTCGCTATCTTCAGTAGGGTTGTTTTTTGAATCACCCATAGAGATAGAAGCATAAAACTTCCCATCAGCATTCATTACAGGAAGGAGATTATCCAAACACTCCTTAATTTTATCTTTTACTAAGTGTGTGAATACAGACTTTGCAATTACGTAATCAAATTTTCTTTCTTTAAATGAAGAAAAATCGAAGTTATCTGTATGAACTAGGTTAGGTCTGTTTCTACGCTGGTTTTTATCCATTTCCTTCTCTACACCAGCATCAAGTAGCCACTGGTGCTTTTCAACACCGTGATAGTTCCCTGGGTCAAGATAATCTATAAAGTGAACTCCCGCCCTTAGAGACCCGCAACCGATATCCAAAAACTTATGATAAGGTTGCAAACCTTCCTCCTTGAGAAAATCTATTTGTTTCTTGCCAGCTTCCTCCCAGTTGCCGCCAACGTATTTTCTGTGGTCCATATTATTTTCCTTCAGCTATACCTTCATGGCCATAACGGATTAGGTCATCTTTGTAGTATGGCTTATGAATTTTATAAATTATTCCTAGACCTGATTTTGATAGTGGCAAAGCAGACTTTGGATAGTCAACTTCATCCCAAAAGAATCGTACTACGCCTTTATGAGGCCAAAGTACATCATGCATGAGGATTATTCCACCTTCCTTCACAAAAGGCTCAAAACGTTCATAATCGGCCTTCACGCCTTCGTAAGAGTGGTCTCCATCTATAAGTAGTACATCTATTTCCTTGTCCCATGGCAGAGTTTTAGAATCTCCTTGCATAAACTCCCAATGCTTCTTTAGCTCTGGGTCTTTCACAACTCCAGTACAATCCTCGATATCCATGCTATACAACTTAAGATTCTTATGTCCTCTGTCGTGTATACCATGTAGGAAGGCCAATGTGCTTGTACCCCATCTTGTTCCAATTTCTAAAATTGTACGCGCACCTTTTTTATAGTCAGTAGCGACTGAGTAAAGTAGTGGTACGAATCCTCCCATATTAGCTCCCTTACGTTTTACGTCGTTTAACTCTTGTGGGTAGTTTTCCATATTTTATCTTTTTATTTAAAAATTCTCTCACCATCCAATGGCTTATTAGTCATTAAATCTATTTGTGGGTATGGTTTTTCTTCCAATGCTTGACCACGTCTCCATGTCCCAGTTCCATGTTTTTCTGTCTTTATTTTATATCCCTTATCTTTACCATAGCCTAAATGGTTACACCACAAATCTGATGCCCATCCAGCTTCTTTCCCAATTTTGCGTATTAAAGATGTGAAACCAAACTCTTCATAGTGCTTCTTGCCAAAACCACCAGCTTCCAGTATGTCATCTAATCTCTGGATTCTGAAATAACTAGCTAATCCTTTTCTAGCTGGTGTTATATCAGAATCGAGCCAATTCATATTAGGTATTCTTTGTATTCTACAACTTATACCACCATATTCTGGATATTTTTTCATTAAAAAAATCAACTGGTCAACAACATCTGGTTTTAAAGATGGGATGATAATATCGTCAAAGGTCGTTATGAAATATTCAGATTTTACATATTTTAAACCCTCATCCCATGCGACAGAGATGCCTCTGTACCCTTTCCCATTATTATTTAGTAGAGTACTTACAACTTTTTTTTCAACCATCTCTTCCAAAAATTCAAATGTTCCATCACTTGATAAATCGTCAGTTACTATAAGGTTAACTCTACTAAAAGGTATAATTCTTTTTGTTAGTTCTTCTATACATTTTTTTGTAAACTCCAACCTATTACACGTCATTAATATAATATCTATTTTATTCATATAATTATCTTTTTTTAGCTACGATTAAAGCGACAAATTTACTAGGATTATTTTTCTCAACGTGGCAAGAACGTATAACTCTCATGCCGAGCAGTCTCCTAAGCATTAGGTTAAGTGTATTCAGCCCAAGGTTAGCCTTGTGCCCGTTGTATATTATGTACTTGGGTTTTATTTCTCCATCAGGGACTGCGATAGCTAGTACCCCCCCTGGTTTTAAAACTCTTTTCCATTCTGCTATTGCAGCCACAGTATCTGGTAAATGTTCCAACAAATGTGAACTAACAATGAAATCAAGTTCGTTATCTTTAAACATCCACAAATCTGTACAATCTCCTACAATATCTACGTTATCATGAGGATATACATCCATACCCATGGCATTTTCGTGGCATTTCATAAAACCACAGCCTAAGTCCAACCCTTTCCCTGTTTCACAGTATTTTGATAGTTCAATCTGCTCGGCAATCAATCTTTTTCTAGCATTACCAGCTCTATCATCTCTGCCCCAATAATCGTAATATGCTTGCCTCCTCTTATGTTCCTCACTGTCTCTTACTGTGTTTATTTTAAGAGGAATATTAGTCCTCTTGTCTATTTCTGGATATGGTTGCTCTTTGTTTTGAAATACACGTTCTTCAGCATAAGTATGATAATCAGTAAACCCAGTTTTGAACCCCTTATTATCTACAAAACCGATATGAGACGCATAGACCTTAGTAGCCATTCCAACTTTTTTTCCAGTCTTCTTAACTTTATCTGAAAAAGTATGAGACTCCCAATGAGGTCTATTTGAAAAACCGATATGTTCCAGCATGTCTCTACCAGTTATTCTAAAAACAGCAGGACATGCTGTGTCAGAAGGAATTATTTTAGAAAATTCATCGATATCTCTCCTTCTTGTTCTTTCTATTCTCATAGAGACAGCGCCATAATCTACGTTATCCTCCAATAGATGAATCATTCCTTCCAGCCAACATGGTCTCAAATCTGGCGGCAACAAATCATCTTGAGTTTGAACTACCAGGTCGCTTATTTTCCCTTTTAACTTACTATTAGCATAATTATATAAAAATTTGTAACCTGCAGCTTGGCCACCATTATCCTCTGCAACAACAAAATCATACACATACCCCCAACTTTTAGCCTGTTTTAGATATCTTGTAGTGTCATTATCATTTTTATTATTATTGACAATCCACAATCTAAACGGATAACGTGTTCTTTCGTATATATGTTTTACTGTTCTTTTAAGTAAATGAAGTCTGTTATATGTTACCAAAAAAATATCTACAAAGTCTTTGTTTTCTATTTTTTCCATATTATAATATTTTATCTTTTTTTCTGTAATTATCTAACGCTTCTAAAGGTCTCAAATTATCTAGAGACCAACAGGACTCAAACTCATCATCATCTACTGAGGAATAATTAAATTTAGAGTCAGGAATTATGTGGTCAATATTCCACTCCCCCCTATTAAATCCATAATTATCCCAAGACATCCATGATTCAAATTTTGATTCTAAATTTTTAATAAGGTCATCTATGGTATAAGGCAGAATATCAAAAGTAGGCACCCCTTTTTTAGACAATAATCTTTTTTTAAGTCTATTTCTAACCAACCAAGATACCGTATATCTAAGCTTAAAATGTGGATTATTCTTATTTCTATGATAATATCTTCTCCTACTCTCTTTTATTCCTCCCTTGTAATTCATCTTGTCCCTACAAACTAATGAACAATAATTATGTTTATTCTCTCTCAACTTAGATGGTATACGTAACAATTCTTCGCCGCAGGAATCACATTGAACCTTTTGCACTTTAACCTGTGCTCTATGCTTGCATTTCCTTGAACAATATTTTCTTTTTTTTAATAATGACCTTTGAACATAAAAACTTTTTCCACAAAAAATACAGACCTTATTTGCTCCAGCACGATTATTCATAGAGCACAGGTGCTAACATTTTATGATATATAGCATCGAAACTGTGGGTGCTCCAAACCTTTCTGAATTGTTTGTCAGGTTTATTTGATTCTAACTGTCCGATAATAATCTTAGCCAATCTATCGAAGGCCTGAGGGTCTCGCTCTGCGTAGTGCATGCTCTTCAAAGAAGTGAAAGGGTGCTTGAGCACAGCATTAGTATCTACGAAATCAAACAAACAAGGTAAATCTTCGTTAATAACTAGTAAGTTTTTAGCCATAGAAGCTTCCAGCAATACATTGCTACACACCTCCGCTATGGTAGGGAATACAAACAAGTTAGATATTTGCATTAATTGTGCTACGACTTTATTTGGAACCTCAGTAAGAGTATCGTAGCCGTCATCACTGAGCAAGCTAGTAAACACAAAATCAGTCTCATCAAGACCGTGCACTTCTCTAGCAAATTTTAATTTATCTTCAATTTCGTCTACTCTTCGTCTGCCGTTTGAATTGCAGACAATTAGAGCGACATTCTTGCCCTGTCTCTTAAGAGCTCCGAATGTAGCTATTACAGAATTTAGACCTTTGGCATCCATTCTTGTGGTACAGATAGGATATGTCTGGATGACATCTTTCTCCCACAATCTCATCTTGTCGCTGACCATCCTAGTCGTAGGATGCCAATCAAACATTAGTGATGGGTCTTTCTCGTTAAAAATCACACGCACATCGCTATCTCTTACTCCGATGTTTCTAGCAAAACCACCAACATCTGCATAGTTCATATAGACATACTTTGTGTTGTCCATTCTGAAATCAATCGGTCTGCCCACTCCAGAACGGGCCCAGTGTAGCCATTTAATAGGAACTCCACATTCTCTTATAGCTTCTCGGTATGTTATACAATCGTCTATATAAAAATCATGAGTTATAGCGATATCGAAATCATTTGTAAGCGCACTCCTGAGCATATCAATCATCCTAGTCTTTGCATCCTCATCAACTATACCCTTCTCACGCTTGAATTTAGGTACCACAGGGCGCATTTCACACCCAATGTCTAATGTACTGCCTTCTTGTGTAAAAAAAACAACCTCGTGCCCATAATGCTGTAACATCTTGATTTGATTCTTTACAGCACGCCCAGGAGAATAGCTATCAGGGCATCTGTTAAAATGCGTAATTATAGCTATCTTCAGAGGTTTCTCATTTTCAAGAGCCTCAGGCGCTTTAGTTATTGGCACAGGTTGTTCTGGTTTTATTCCAAGTGACCTGACAGCATGGTCTAGTGAAGGGATTATATCGTCTCTAGGGAATTCTTCTTGTACTGCATAGTGAGCCAAGTTATTCTCCTCTTTACTAGGGTCTTTGATTGTAGCAGTTATAAAATAACTGCCAGAGTTCTTTGCTGCCTGGATTATACTGTCTATGTTGCTATTATTCATATTTCATTTTATTTACTCTTTTTCCTTCTGTATTATACCTCAAAAAACGTGTTTTGTCAAGTTCTATTTTTTCTTTTTGATAAGAGAAAGGAACGGTCCGACTCTCTTAAGTATAACTTCGTATGTACCTACGGCACTAAACACAGTTGCTGCAAATATCTTCAATGCATCTACTGAAATAGGGTAAACTTGTTGTAGTAGTGTGTAACCGAGTGCTATCACGAATAAACCTAGGTAGATACTCTTAAATGTAGCTTCTGAACCGAACTTTATAGACAATTTTTTGTACCCTTCCATTAGGATAGAAAGAATTATACCAAGTAGTATTTCCATATGCTCTAGTTATTGAATAAATCGTTTAATTTTTTACGAGTAGTCCTCCCAACAAAACCAGTACCATGAGAGAGATTCCACGGATGTAGTATCTCTTTGGAGTAAGCTTCTTGGAATAGATTGACAGATTTCATAGTTATCCCGCCATAATATCCTGTACAAACGATATTTGATGGGAAAAATTTGAGGTATTTTAGACAGCACTGTAACATCCTGACATCTTCGTTCCTAGCTCCTACTTTCAAATCTTTGCTGAATTTATACTTAGGTTTTTCCTCATCAGGTTCAGGAGTTGGTACCGGAGGTGTTGGGGCAACAATTTTATCCATCCAATCGTTGTCCAAATTACCATAATATCTAGCTGAAGTTATTTTTCCAGCCTTGAACCAATCCTCAGTAATAATCCTTTGGCCATTAAAACCGTGTGACTCTCCCCAACTGTCGTCGATTACTATAGCTTTCTTACCTTGCCACATAGTAAAATCTACTCCAGTTATCAGGTGAAAATAAGGGTATTTTTTATCAGAAGGCAATTCTGGGACAGGTTGGTTGTACCCCTTACCAAAATTAATACCGATAGAAATTGCTTTTTTTTGATTTTGTATTACAGAAGCTATATCATCAATATCTGTAGCTAATGTGAAAACTGCACCACCTTTTACTATCTCTCCAACCTTTTCTGTAAAAGTAGTACGCTTAACAGGTTGGTTCATCTCACCTTCAGTCATATTTTGAGAAGGAATCAAAACCTCCATTGTGGCTCCATGTTTTTTTCCTAAAAGCATTCCCTCTCTAGACCACATACCCTGGTCAGGTTTGTTAGAACGTCTGTCATAGATATCCAAAGCAGATAGTTCAACAAACATATTTTCCTCTAATTGGTTCTCAACGCCGAGTACTTTTGCAACAGTTTGCGCTACACAGGAACTACTTGAACTCTGATAACGTACAGGAAATTTCTTCCAGTCACTTTGTGGCTTTTCCACCCATTTGACATCACTTTGTGGGGCACCACACACCTCTTCATGACGGAAATCTCTCTCATCGTCCTTCTCCATGTTTCCAGTTCCAAAAAATACTTCCTCTGTTTTTTCTGAATCGTGTTTTTTAGACATAAAATTATTTTATAAATTTATCAAAACCAAGGAGAGCCCCCATGACGGAAACGATAGACACTACACCCATCTTTATCAAATCCCATCCCAAATCAACAGCTTTTGACCTCTGCTTTTTTCTTCCTTTTTTTAAATCGCTAACGAATTCCCCATTCTCCATTATCCAACCGCTGTTTTTTATGACCTTACCATTCAACGTAGCGAGATGACTCAAAACACCCTTAACATCTTTGTGAATACCGTCTAACTTAACGTCCATGATATCTTTACGTACGTAGGTCGCATCATTATTTTTCTGCATAGAAGCAGTAACTTTTGTGATTACTTGTGTGTGTGCTTCTATAGCATTCACTACATCTTGATTTGACACATCCTTTTGATTCATAATTAAAGTTTATATTTCTTGTATTTTAAGAGAAACATACGCATTGTTGCCTCCACTCACTGATTTAGCACTTGCACTGATTCTAGTCCCTTGGTTGAAAACAAAATCTGTTCCCGTATTATTACCATTTGGGCTAACGTATAAAATGTCTGTTATAGCCCTATTATCGACAGAAGCACCGACAGAATCTACAACAGTTTCAAAATTATAATATTTTTTTCCCATATATTTTAATTATGAATAGTAAACCAATTTGTACCGTCACAGTATATTCCGATATCATCATCATCCCCATTAATTACATATGTATCTTCACCATCAATTTTCTGTGCTCCTTCTGTGTCAATTGTAATATTATGTGTAGTTGCATTTCCACCAGCATCTTTAACTACTATTGTTCTACCATCAATAGTTTGTGCTGTCATGAGTGTTAGACTCGTTACAGCTCCTGTGACTGTGTAAGTTACATTTAGAATATCATCAGTAGCAAGCAAATCATAAGTACTAGCATTCACAGTAGTTACATTTCTAATTTTACCACCAACTGTTTCTAGCGTTCCATCATCATAAAGCCTCATCTTTTCATCTCCGCTGTTATTTATGAAAGCTAAATCTGCAGAAGTGTCTTCACCTGCACCTGCAGCATTAGCAGCTGCTCCTAAAAAGTAAGCTACGTCTTCCTCTTCTCCTTCATCAACTGACCAAGCTAACCCAGTCAAAGCAAGTGTAATACCATCTATTTCTTGAGTTCCAACTGTTGCTTCACCTATGGCCCCTAGAAGGAAAGATACATTACCATCTATTTCTTCGTAAGCCCACAGAGGAATTTCGTTTCCAGCGTCGTCAATATAATCCATGGCAATCGAGCCAAACATGTTAGAAGTATTGTCTCCATCAGCTGTATCACAGAAAAGATAAAAAGAAGAATTAACAGCAGTAGATGTATCACTATTCCAAGAAGAAACTTTGTACTCTGTTACGACAGAACCCTTATCTTGGTCCCCTGCTGTGGCTTCTCCTGCTTTATCAAATACAAGCATTGATGAATAACCATCTCCACTATAACCAGAATACGCAAGTACAAATCTACCAGCGCTATCATCACCATCAATTCCTGCAGCAGTTTTAAGTACTACATCCTTACCGCTACCAGTAGCACTAACTGCAGTATTTTCTATTGTCAAATCTCTTGCAGAAGCTACACCTTGAAGTAACATACCACTAACTAAAGTATTGCTAATGTGTAAATAATCTTCGTCTGTTGTAGTTTCGTGAGTACCTATGACCATTACAGCATAAGGAGTCACGCCAGCATTTGCTTGTGTATATATGTATGAAGTTACCGTCTGTTCGTCTGTGTCAGTCTTGTAAGCATTACCTTCCAGAACTAATCTTATTGAATCATACTCTTCTCCATTAGCCTCAGCTTCTCCTAAAGCACCAATTCCCATATTTATACCAGTGCCAGCATCATCTTGAGCAAAGCCTAATAAGTCATACTCAGCATCAGTATCATCTGAATAATAGATACCAAAAGACCCGAATATTTTTGAGGTGTTATCTCCATCTGCGCCCTCTCCAGATAACCAAATACTACTATCAATAGCAGCAGAGGTACTAGTATTCCAACCTGAACTTTTAATTATTATTGGTAATCCAGAATGTTCTTGGTCTGCCCCAGTTGCACTTGCATCTTTGTTTAAAGTAAGTGTTGATGTTTCTCCATCTCCTGAACCTGCTGCATAACTAAACACATAGTTACCACCGTTTAAATCACCAGTACCAACTGCAGAAGCGGTTTGGAATACAATATCCATGCCATTGCCAGAACCATCTACAGAATTATTTTGAATTACTAAATCATTCTCATTTCCAGTATTTAAAATCCCATAATCATAAGCTCCAGAAATTACTAATCCAACTTGTGTACCAGTAGTTCCAGCACTGCTATCAAAATAAGCCAAAAAACTTGCTAATACAGAACTAGTATTGTCAGAAACATGTGATGTTATTTGTGCAGCTTGAGAATATACTACGTCTGTTGCACCTAATCCTTCTGATATAGCACTACTTCCTAAAGTCCAAGCTGCATATATGCCCATACCTGAAGCAAAATAACCAGTTGTCCCCAAAATTGCAACTGATGCCGTAGTAATAGGTGTACTAGCACTACCACCTTGCATTGTTACAAGACCAAAATCTATTGCTGTTAAATTTTGTATTTGTAGGGCACCATTATCAACAGTTATCTTTCCTCCAACCCTATAAGCCATATCCAGGGAAGGTACTCGTGTCAATGTTGGGCCGCCTAAATTTCCACCCATAAAATTAAAGTTAATTATTTAGCAAACACTCTGTAAGAACTATCTGTTCCACTGTGAGCTATTCTTAATTTGTCAATGTTCAATTGACCTAGACTAAAAGAATCTCCACTTTTCATTGTGAACTGAGTGCCGAATGTTGTTCCGTCTTCAGATATTTCGACTAGAATATTTCCAGAGCCGTCACATGTAAGATAACCTAAAACTGCATTTCTACTTAGAGATGCGTTTATATCTAGGGTTACAGGACTGTCACCAGCGATAAAACTAGTGTCTCCAGTTGCGTAGTATCCAGTGCCTGGAAGCGCTTCTACTACTCGTTGTGTTCCAGCACTAACAGCTCCTGCGTTTAATGCAGGTGCAACGCCAGCTAATGTAGCTACGTTTACGTTAGGTGTGACAACTGTTCCTCCACCTGTAACTTGAGAGGCTATCTTATAAGCAGTTGAAGTAAGAGTGACACTTGCATCAGCCTTCTTACCGTAGATGATACCTGTTCTGTGGTCAACACAATACTGCCCATTAGTGAAGTTTTGGGTAATTGCGTTTAATTTTTCTCTACCGGAAGATTGGTCGTATACTTCTGCAACTAGATAAGGAAAGGCAACTTGCTCAGTAAAAGCAGTTGATGTGAATGACAAAGAAGAATTTCTTAACACACCAACAGCTCCACCTATTTGGTCTAATATACACGCACCCTCAGTCTTACCTTCTACAGCAACACCAGCTAATTGGCCAGCGTCTATGGTCAGGACATTAGTGCCTTCGTAATAATATAATTGTACTGTTTCAGCAGAGACACTTGTTGTAACTTGGCTCTCTGCAAGAACTTCAACAGGAAGAGCACGCTGTTCGCTTACTTTATCTTGTTGTGACCTATTCATTAATCCTTTGGGAGATTTGTCACCCATATATTTTCAGTTAAAATGAATTAGGCTCTATTTTCGCAAATAATCTGTCGATTACCCCATTAGCGAAAGCAGAGCATAATATTAGCCAGAGGCCCGCGGCCATTAAGTCGCAGGCCTATGAATCTAGCTAAGTAAACTTGTTGAACTAGATGTCGAACTAGATGTACTAGAACTTGTTGAAGAACTGGTACTTGATGTACTAGAACTTGTCGAACTCGATGTACTTGAACTAGTAGAACTTGTAGAACTCGATGTTGAGCTAGAAGTGGAACTAGAGGTACTTGAGCTAGTCGAACTAGATGTACTAGAACTTGTAGAAGAACTGGTACTTGATGTACTAGAACTTGTTGAACTAGATGTACTAGAACTTGTTGAACTAGATGTACTAGAACTTGTAGAAGAACTGGTACTAGATGTACTAGAACTTGTCGAACTAGATGTACTAGAACTTGTTGAACTTGTTGAACTAGAGGTACTAGAACTTGTAGAAGAACTGGTACTTGATGTACTAGAACTTGTCGAACTCGATGTACTTGAACTAGTAGAACTTGTAGAAGAACTGGTACTAGATGTACTAGAAGTAGAAGAAATGTACAAGTTGCTAGTTGCACTTGTAGCCTTTCTAACTTCACTAAGATTCAAATAATTAAGAAACATTCCGTCATCTGCTCCATTGGAAAAGTACATTGGAACCATAGTTTGTACTGGGAATCTATCGTAATGATTTGCAACCTGTCTTCCATTTATCCAAAATTCAACGCCATCTATTCTCCATTTAATTTCAAAAACAGTTGGTGTATTTGTCCAATCGCTATCCCAAGGGATAGTTGTGGATTCTGCTACAGCACTGTCAGGGCCGTAGGTTCGAGCGTAAAAACTAGTACCACTAATGTAAAAATACGCTGCATTTCGATTGCCTAAAGTTTTTGAATATAGTCCGAAAACTCGGGAATCTCCGCTAGAAGGGGCAGTAGGAATGGTAAAAGCCATTGGGTATCTACCAAACATATAGGACCCCAGCGTAGTAAATTTACCTGAGTTGATTCTAATTTTCCCGCCAATACACTTTACGTCGCCAGATATGGTAACAAACCAATCTTCGTCGTAGCCGTACCGCAGTGGGTCATAGAAAAAGTGATAGTTATCACTTACTATTCTTACGTCCATAATTTAATGTTTATTTTTTAAACTTTGTCTTGTTCTTCGATTGCCGGTGTCAGGTTGATTTCAGTCTCGGAGGTTTCAGTCTCTTGGACAGTAGAAGCTACTTTCTTCTTTGCAGAAGACTTCTTTTTTGTCGTACCTGACGACTTCTTTTTAGAAGAGGCTTTTTTTGCAGGAACTTCGTCCTCAACTACAGGAGCATTATTAACGACATCACCTGCTTGTTTCTTAAGTTCACTGACAATGGTAGGGATAAGTTCTTTGATACCAGCTTTGATACCAGCATTTATTTTATTTTGAACTTCCGCAGCAATAGCAGCGGGCAATTTTACTGTTGTTGGAGAACCATGTGTTTTTGCAACATGACCGAACTCCAATTCCGTAATTTGATGACGAGGTTCGATTTCCTTGCGCTGTAAAGCAAAAGGGTCAGGACCGTCATCAACACAATGGAAATCCACATTATACTCGTTACATTCCATTACCATTCTACATAATTTTTCATCTTCTACTACTGCAACTCCATCCTCGAATCTGATAGTAACTCCAGGAACACCTGGGGTACCAGTCTCGCGATTAGACCCTACAGCACTCTTCAAAACAAGAAGATAATTAGATGCTTTAGATACAAACTTCATATTTTTTTTTCTTACATTTTTTAATAAAAGAGGGGAGGGATTTCCTCCCCTTATATTTTATTTGTTTATTCTAATTTACCGATTACTCTCAAGTAGTTATCAGCTGAATCAGCTAAAGATGTGTCATCAACTACTACGACAACTATATCGTTACCGTTAGCTGATGTTAACATTCCTTCACCACTTGCAAAGTTTTCTGTAGTTTCTGTAGCAGAAACAGATAGCAATCCCATCTTTTGTGTTTCCACTGTACCAGCAACTTCCCATACTTGAACGCCACCTGCTGTTACATTTCCAAGAGTTGCGTAATAAACGAATTCTTGTAAATGAACACGATGTCCTGCTGTTGGTTTTGTTGCACCTACGTTTCTATCAGTTGTCAAACGATAAGCAAAATAAAATGCTGTGCTTGTATCAACTAACACATCGTAGTATGTATTTCCATCAGTAACACTTGCTGTAATAACACCAGTTACAAATTGGTCTGCTGTTGCAAATGAACGTAATGAATCTAAAACTTTTGCTTCAACATGTCCATCTGCATTAATTGCGTCAACTAATGTTCCAACAGTTGCATATGAACTAAACAAATATGTATCTGTGCCACCTGTGGCTGTTATAATTTCTATATCTGTCGCTGTTGTTGTAGTAACAGATGTTACAGCACCTGCTGTAGATTTTACTGCCAAACGGATAGCAACTGGTTCGTCAGAACCAACTTGGCCAACTGCACCTGAAGCTGCTATAGCTCTTGATTGTAGTGAGTCTAATGAACTCATAGGATTAAATTTTATCGATTAAACGGTCAGTTACCCGTGACCTAATCGGGCTATGGGTCGAGGCCCACAGATGGGGGTGATTTTACATCGCACCCCCATGTATGATGGCCCTTACTTCACAGTAAAAGCAAGTAATTTTAAACTAATCTAGAAGGGTTTATGCTTCTACACCCTTGATAAGAGCACACAAAGGAGCTTGTTTTCTTTCAAGTCCAGTCTCTGTAACATATTGGTCCACAATACCATCAACATCGTTGCCTTGGACGTTAGTCTTAAGCATAGTGTCACGATTGTTCATGTATTTGTATTTGAAACAATTTAGGTCTACCAAGAATCCGTAACCAGCGTATGCACCCACGAATAGAGGGTTGTGGATAATTTTAATACTTCCAAATGCTGTCATGTACTCACTAACTTTTACGCCGTAAGTAGATTGGCCAACTTTTGTCTGTATTTGCCCACGAGCAATTTCGTTAACTGATTGGATAAGTTTACTACCAGCAAACAATACTTTTGTACTGTCACCGTAGATGAAGCCTTCTCTCAAGAAAGTGTTGAAATCAGGAGCAGTCAACATACCATTTTGGTTTTGAACATAAGAGTTCCCAGCCAAAAGATATTCTAAGATACCACCTGTAACACGACGAGGATGACCTTGAGTACCGTTAGTATCATGTTTCTTTTCACCAAACCAGAAAGCACGTTCGATGTCTAAAGCATGTTCTGTACCTTTTTTGATACGTTGATACTTCATGTCTGGTCCGCCATACAATTTGGCTTCGTTCTCAGTACCAGAGACAGCAATTGATGTCTTAAAGATTTGAGTATAGTTTGTTTCTTTTGATGAACGTGTGGTGTTAACATTTCTTGCACCAGAGTTTTCTTCACTAGCGTTACCGACAATGAATAGTTCATCACCATCTGCACCAGCTGCGGCAGCTGTTGAACCGAATGAACGGCCAATTGCGGCTACAGTAATAGTAGTAGCAGAAGCGATAGTTGCGACAAGCAAACGCTCGCCTGTTCTAGAGTTCATAAAGATATCACCTGGGGTGAAAATGTATGCTGAACTAGAACCAGCACCAGTCACTGTAATTGTTACAGCGCCTGTAGCTGCGTAGGTAGTGCTAACTTTACAGTAGCGTCCACCATATTGGTCTTCAAACCAACCGAATTCTGGATTTCCTGTTGCGCCTTTAAGCATGCCTGAACCTTTCCAAGATGAACCATCCCAAACTTTACCAACATTTGTAAGTAAAGTCACTAATGGATGCTTGTTAGGTTCCAACAGCATGATTTTGTCAGCTACGTCGACAATCAAACGACCTTCGGCATCCGAAGTCGCAGTTGTACGTGCAGCATTGCTGGAGTCAACAGTTACCGTACCTCTATCATGTGTAGGTTCGGTATAATAAGGATAATCAGCCATATTATAAAATAATTTAGATATTAATTAATCTCTCAAAAAAAATTAATTAGGTTAGAATCTGTCGTTGGCATTCATAGAACCAGGAATCAATTCATCAACGAGGTTTGTATCCTTGATAATTTGTTTCCCCTGTGACATACCACCCTGAGCATTAGCTGCGAGGTTCTTTTTTTCCTCAGCAGCAGTCTTAATAGCATTGCTCGCAGCTTCTGATGATAACTTCATCCCTTTAACAGCAAAATATGCTGTTTCAATGTCATCGACATTAGGATGGTCATTCAAGTATTCAACAACACCTTCAGCATATTCGTCGAAATCTCCGACGTTTTCTATGAAAACTTTTGTTTCGTTTTCCACTTTACGCTTTTCTTCGATGTCACTAATACCTTTTGAAAAGTTATCAGTTGCAGCTTTGATTTTTTCATCAACACTAGCAAGTTGGTCAGCGACTAGTTTCTCTATATCCCCTGGAGCTGCTTTTGCATAAGCTTTATCCCCAAGGTCCTTCTTAACTTTGTCATGAGCGTTTGTAACGTCATTAGCATCTCCTAGAGATACTTTTCCCTCCAATATTGCAGTTGCCATTTCAGCAGTGAACTTTTCATCTAGAATAGCATCAGCCACTTCAGGAGAATCATGCAATTTATCAAGTACAGGGGAAATTTCTTTGAAGAATTGGCGATAACTGCCAACCTCTTCGCTGTTCTCTCCCATCTTCTTGAGTAATTCATCGTAGTCTTTTTTTGACACGTAATCACTAATGTCGATGTCAGATGCTTTAGCTTGAACCTGTGGCTCCCCCCCAGAACTGACGTTGTTTGGATTTACCTGTGGGGCATTTCCATCCACGTTTCCTGAAGGACCAGCATTATCGGCTGCTGCGGCTGCATCTACGTTAGGGGTATTTGTGTTATCTGTATTGTCAGACATATTTCTTCATATTAATGTTTATTTAAACAACAAACAAATTTGTTTACTCTTTCCCTACTTCTCTATTATTCACCCTCATTTGCTTTCACACGCCTAGCGGCTAATTCCTCTGCAATTTTGGCCAAATCGACACCTTTGTCGGCCTCAGGAGAAGACTTTTTACGCTGCTTAGCGATAGAAGCAACAACATTTTGGGCTTTGGCGATATTTTCTCGCCGGGTTTTGTCTATCTTCATATTCATTTATTAAATTAGGTTATTTTTTGACTCCTCTATAATACTCAGCGTTCTTTTCTCTTGAATATTCTCTAGCACCTTTGTAATCGCCTGATTTGATTTTCTTTCTGATGGACTTACTTAAATTTTGATATTTCCCTAAATCCATTGCTTTTTCTCCAACGTATCTCTTAGGCAATAATCTTTTTTCTAATTTTCTTGCGCCTTTGAAAGCCTTGTACTTACTTTTTGCAGCTCCCTTGATTGCTCTGGCACCTTCCGAGGCTTCAGAGAATTTCTTGGCGACTCCCTTGACTATAGAATTCTTACTTTTTTTATTTTTTGTATAATAAGGCATCTTATCTACAAGCTTACCATATGACTTTGAGAGCTTTGCGGCACCTTTACCTGCAGATTTTCCGCTTGCCTTAGCAAAATTAAGAGGATTTAATGTAGTATCAAGTGCAACTGCTAGAGGTCTCTTAGATTTTTTACCTTTAGAAAACTTGCTAGCGATACTCTTAACCCAAGAATTTTTCTTTTTAGGTTGTGTTGATTGTTTGGCCATATTAGTATTATTTAAATTTTAGATTTTGTGAAATTACATCCTAATACTTAGAGGGCTTTAAAGTTTTCTTCTGTTTTTCAAGAAATTCTCGTAATGCTTTAGCTCTTGTGTGAACTACAGGTTTTCTCAATTGTTTTATCCCTTTAACATTCGTATAATATTCTGATTCTGACGAAGGTTTACGACTTTTTATAGAACCAAGCAATGTTTGTCTTTTTATTTTGTTATCAAGTGCCATACTTATTTAGATTTAGAACTACCTTTGTCTAAGGATTCAACGCAATTTTTTAAATTTTCATTTCTCTTTGTTCGTCTCTTTTTGCGCTTCTCTCTACGTTTTCTCCTCATAGAACTAAAAGATGCTTTGAGTCTACCCTCAGACTCTGATGTGGCAGTTGTACGTGGTGAGTTATCAATTTCCATACTTATTTCTTAAATTTATTAATATTCAGCACCATAGTGTATCTTATTTACAATTATAGCATAAGTCCCTCTTAACTCTGCAAAATTCTACATGTTGTATCCGTTGAATTCTACTGGCTCATCTTTTTTAGAACCTTTGGAATTCTTGTTAGTAGAATTTGCGGCTGCTTTTCTAGACTCGTTGATAGCCCCAACATAATTTATTAAATCGTATATCCCTAGCCTCTTCCCCTGACTACGAGCCACTATGGTTGGCTCTTTGAAGGGGTCGACTGCAAGAACGGCAGCGATATTGTCGGAATCTATACTATGTGTATATTGTAAGATTGCATCCCAGTATCTTGTACTTGAAAGTTCAACTAGAAGGCTGTTCAACTCATCTTGTTCTATTGGTTTCTTCATATTCATTTATTATTAAGATTGCAAATTATTTGCTTGGTTAGCGATATTTCCTTCTATTGGGTAGTCTTTGGTAGGAACATTTGTATTTACTTTTCCACCTCTATTAAGACCACGAGGATTTGTTGTCTCCCCTAAAGTAGGTGCGGTAGGAGGAACTTCACCCGAAGTAGGCAAAAGGTTTATTGGCGCTCCTGCTTCTTGAAATCCTGCAGCTCCACCAGGACCTAACTTAGCCAAGGCACTGTCAATAATATTCTGAGGAATCTCTCCACCCTGTATATTAGGCATCCCTGGAGCTCCTCCAGGAGGTGACCCTTCTGGTGGCATTCCAGCCTCTTGGCCCTCCGCCCCTGGCATACCAGGCATACCTGGCATTTGAGGTTCCTCCTTCTTAGTAACAGAATCAAGACTCCAATCCCAACTATGAAGTACCTTAGAAGTAAGCTTCTCAGGGTCGACAAATGGTAAATTGATAAGTAACTGGAATAAATCCATACTCTGTTTTTTATCAATATCATTCTTACCAGCTATAGAAGGTAGTACAGCAGCCTTATAATCGAATTCGCCCATAAGGTCATCCTTCTCTATAATAGGGTATAATTCTTTTCCATCTTCACCAATAATTCGAATAGTCATCTCTTCAGTAAAAAATTGTCTGTACATAGAAAGCCAGAACCTCATCAAAAGAGAGTAAGCATCGCCCATGTGATTTACAAACAATCTTACACGTTCTAAAGTAGATTCTCTCAAATGTCTAATTTCAGTAGCACTGCCTGCGCCTCCTCCAACAGCCATCGAAAAATCGTCCACACCTGAGGCGTATCTCATGTCATTTTTCAACATCTCTTCTTCTTTGTAAGCACTAGCTTTGACATCAGAAAATACAACTTCCCTAACACCATCTGGAGAGGCAGAGTAGATAATACCGAAAGGTCTAGCCACTAATTCTTCTTTATTAACATTAGCCATTGGGTTTACTATCCACATTTTATGGATGTTCAATGTTACAGCATCTAGTCTCTGATTCTTCATTGAGTTAAGCATGATTTGTGGACTCTCCAAAATAAGAGGTAAACCAATACCTTCATATTCGAAAGGTAATTTCAAAAATGGAATGTCGATAAAAGGAGTATCTTTGAAATCATAAGGATTAGGCATTTGCCCTTTCTTTAGGACAGGCACTTCATTTACAATAACAGCGTAAGAATCTTTGAAAGGTCTCCACCACTCGAAGACCTCATTCATCTTTAGTTTACTATCACCTTGATTAGCATAGATATCACTTCCAACGCCACTAGCGCCTGCAATAGTTTTGTCTCCTCTGTTTATTGATTCATGAGAATACTTTACTTCTCTTCTTATATGAGAGTAATCTTCAGTACTTTGAGGTGACGCGCTAAAAGCCAACTTCAACCTCTTTTTATCCGCATAAGGATAACGTCTCTCAATATCGCCATCAGTCAAAAGCAAACGTTTAAACCAAAACTGTTTACTCTCTCTTGGAATATTGTGCCAATCATACCACAGGCCGTAGTTATCTACAGCTTCACAAAATGGAGCATCATAAAATGTTCTCTTCTCTTTTTTCCAAGTATGTTTCTTTTTAATCAAATCTTTATCGTCTAGAAATTGATACTCTCTAACATCTTTTTTCCAACTAACTTGCATGTAACCTGTACCATAAACCAAAGCAGACCGTGAAACAGTCTCAGTGGTAGCATCCATCCCGGCCACTTCCCAAGTATAGTCGCAAAGTTGTTGTAACTTTTCTGACTTAAGTTGGTCATTTTCTGTACGTCCTTGAACGTTAAATTCTGGCCTAGCATCTAAGATACGAGGCATTAAAGTTTCGACAGCAGCGTGAATATAAGGAACGAAAATATTCGCCATCCAAGTTTTTCCTAGACGCCTTAGCTCTGCAGCTCTATCTCCACTATAAGATATATATAGTTTGTAGGCTCTATCGAGACGTGGTTTGATGCAACTTTCGAAATACCTTTTTGCGTCATCGCGCTGTATTTGAAAATCTGCCATCATCGCCACTTCTTTTTTTCCTCCGAGCCTTTGTGCGTCGTATGTTTCATTAGAAGTTGTTGTCATATCGTCTTATTAGTAAGCAAAGTTAATAGGTAAATATTTTTCTGAATTAAGCTGTGTTAGAGAACCACTGTACATAGATTTGAATCCTTGAAAAGCAATTCCAGCAGAGAAAATACAATCATCATGGAATTTATCTGGTACAACCATATTTGCATTCTCGTCGTATACCATGATGGTCATCTCATCCAATATCTTTTTACTGTGGATTATCAAATCGTCATCTCTTACCGCTTGTCGCAATTCGTCAATCAATAGTTCTCTTGTTAATTTTGTAGTCTTCCATCCGAATTTATCACCTGTTGATGTTGCAATTGTTTCGAACTTCGATGGTCTATAATATAAAGATGGATAAATCATTTGTCTCAAAGCTGTCAGTGTAGTCAGTCCGTGGTTATTTATCTCCACTACCATCAATGCATTATTATAAATTCGGCCCCACTCGTTCAACTTTGTTCCTAGAACATCAGGTGGTAAAAAACCTCTGTACATTGCTACCTCTTCTCCAGTTTTTCTATCCCAAAAAGTTGCAACACTATAATCTCCTCCTGCTACACCTTCTGACACATCAACTCCACAAACATACAATCCATCTGGTTCTGGTGGTTTGTAATAAACAAACCCATCAACTTCGTTAACGACATAAATCTTGCCGCTAGAAAGTTTAACATCGTCCCCTACTTTCAAAATATTGTCTCTTTGTCTCTTCACAGCTAGTTGGTCAAAAACACTTCTACCAGAAGAGAGGAACTCACAACCATACTCTTGCGCAAACTTACGTGGGTCATTCAAACGTCGTCTAATAATATCAATCTCTTCTTCACTGTAACCCCACCACCAACCGTATTCTTTCTTAGCATAACCGTTATCTTCCGTCATCCACATCTCATGGTACAAGTTACCCTGCCCATTAGGAGTACTCTCAATAACAATCTTTCCATCAATAGGTACAGCAGCTTCTAAAGCAGTCATCTTGTCATCTGGGTCATCCCAGAAAGCCAACTCTGTAACGTGACAATTATTAATTGTATAACCACGACCTACATTCACAGTAGAAGGCAGCACCAATATCTTTGAGTCAATGGCTGGGAAACTAATCTCAGACTTAGAGTTATATTGGATTGTAGGTCTCAATTCAGGGGGTGTTGATTTGTAAAAGGTCTTCACTTTTTCTAGCAACTCAGCAGTCAACGCAGCATTATAACCAATCAAAGCAGTGTTAGAACTTGGATTCATTATCGTATTATGGTAAAAGAATCCTACAGTTGCTGTAGAAAACCCAATTTGACGGGCCTTCAAGATTATAATACGAGCGCATCGCCTCATAGTATTGAGGACGTCCTTCTGAGCCTCTCTGAGTTTAAATGGTATCAGAGACCCAGTACTCTTACCCTTAATTTTTGTAAAGTTCTCTAGATAAAATTTTGTATCTTGTAATTTATCTAAAGCTATTTTGCTATATCCTATATTATTCTTCATATAATTGTTTAGCTATACTTTTCTCCTCCTTCTGACGATTCTTTACTGATTCTGGAACTATAGGGGCGTCTACTTTGTATTCTTCAACTTCTTCATCTGTACCAAGTTGCTCTGAGGTATTGTCAGCTAATTGCAATATAGTTTCTTCCCAACTCTTACCAGCTTCTTCATCTTTTTCATACTTATCTAATCCTAGTGACCTCATCAATGTTTGCAAAGACTGAAGCTTAACAGAATCAGAGGAAGAATTAAGTGCTAAGTTTTTTATTCCGACAACTATGCTGTCCATAGATAGCCCTGCATCTGACAAAGCACGATGATAGTCTTTCCTAATAGCCAACTTGTCTAAAGTCACAAGCACTTGTGCCGCGCTTTTTGCACCAGAGATTGTAACTAAATCATCGACATTGGTCACACCTTCAGACAATGCCTTTAAAAGCAATGTCTGTAAATGAGTATCCCTTCGAGTAGTTACTCTGAAACTATTTGTAAAAATTACTGGTTTTAAAGATTCTTCGTTCATATTATTTTACTTTCTTCACGTAAGGAAGTGTATAGTGAGATATGACGAAATCATATTTATCAGTATCCAATTCCTCGTTTAAACATTTGTAGTAGTTGATTACGTAGTCCATGAACTCAGCATAGAGCATTCCTTTCGCCTCTCCAATCTTTAACAACTCCATACGCTCATCCATCTTTCCAACAAGGAACAAACACTCTAAGTTCATATACTCGAATGGATACGCATACTTCACATCGAATGGACTATGGTATTTGAAGTCTGGGAAAAATTCGTAGATGTAACTTACAATTCCTCGCATCCATCCACGCGAGTAGAATATTCCACCAGAATCAAAGCCAATTTTACTCTTAAAAATATGTCCAACTGCTATGTCGTAATCGTGTCTCTTGGCACCGAGTGTAGATTCTAGTATCAAACCATTATAGATAAGTCTAGTTCTCATCCACTCGTATTTTAAAAGACCGTCGAAATACGCTAGCTCTGCTTCCCACATAAACTTCTTAGTAGTCTCTACGTATTCTAGAAGTGACTGTGGACCATCTTCCTTGAAGTCCACCAAGTCTGGGTTTACAGTTTTCTCTTTTTTCTTTCCTGTATAAATTGGGCGGTATGTACGTTTATAATCTTTTATCTTCATATTTCTTTATTTTTTATCGCATAATTTTGTCTTGCAAATTTGTAGTAGCGCCACCCATCAAATCTTGAGGTGCTCCTCCAGGTTGAACAGGAGCTCCTTCTTGTGGCATTCCAGCAGGAGGAACACCTGGTACTACACCTTCAGGAGGCACACCAGAAGGCATAACTGCTCCCCCAGGTTGCATACCTTCAGGTGGCATGATTCCAGGAGGCATTGTAGCTTCCTCTGCACCTGCAGGAGGAGAAGCAGGTTGCTCTGGACCTTCTTTCATTGGGTCAAGAGCGTTTATAGCACTCTCAAATAATATCACCAAATCAGGGTCAGTTTGTTCCAACTTTTCTAAAAATTTACCTACTTCTTCGACGTTACCTGGGTCTACACCCAAAGCTCTCATTTCAGAATAAATCTTCTCTAAAAGACCAATTTTAAAATCTCTAAGTTCACCTTTTTTTGTTATAATTTCTTTGTCTACGTCATCATTCATTTGTTTTACGTTGTCAAACTTAAAATCAATGTCTTTCTTACGTGCATCTTCTACAGAAATGCCACGAGACGGCATACCATTTTTTAACATATCCATTATTCCCATATATTTTATTTATTACGTAAATTAATTTTGTAAGTAGGCCAACCAGCCAATGAGGATAGCGCTTTATTTTTTAGTTCTGATGCAGAATCACTTGATTCAGCTCCTATTGCTGTCTTTCCTCTAAATGCAAAACCAGTCTTTCTTGCCCTATAACTAGGTACATATGGTAAAACACTTTCTGGTAAAGCTCCTAATGGAGCACTGAATAACGGTGGGACAACAGTCTCGACTCCAGCTTGTGCTGTCCTACCAAATTTTTCAAGAACCCCCGCATCATCTGCCCATAATTTTTGACCAAAGGCACCTTGTGACTCTCCAGTAAGTAAAGGAAGAATTGCATAATCAAGCATTATCTGACCTTCTGGTTGTTTTAAAAATGGTAAAGCATCTAATAACGCAGATGCCTTTCCACTAAATCTATTATCATAAGTTCTCTCTGATGGTTGGAACATATTCAAAGTATAATAAGGAAGCTTCTCTGCCATATTCAAATAAACAGGATTTTCTTTATAGAAAGGTAATTTAAGCATTCCCTCTCTATCGAGCCAGTTATAGTACTTACTATCTAATGCTTCCTTCTCTAATGGAGACTTTTCTCCAGAAATTTCTTTCATTAAAAATCTAACCTTATTAAAATACGCTGGATTATTCACTGCTGTTTTTGCCGTTATAGCCCCCATACCATAAGCAAAAGAGATAAATGGAGCACCTAAGAGAGGGGTTACACGCATCATCTTTACAAACCCAGGCATAGCTTGATAATTCATATATATCATAGAAGCTAATTCTGTTGCTTTTGCTGGGCGGAGTTTCCAAACATTCCTACTAGCTTCCTTTATTACATCAGTTTCAGGGACACCGAATGTTCTAGAAAGAATTCTTAACTCTTTTTCTGATATTCCATTCTTTGTTAAATGCAAAGCAAGTCCCAATCTATAAACTTGGTCAACTTTACTATAAGCATCCATTGGCTTAGTTAGATACCAGTGCATCCACTTATACATAGGACTCCCTGTTTTTTCTGCTAACGATTCCACTTTCTTAACAAAATCCGTAAAAGGCCCTGTCAACACCTCTTGAGATAAAAAAGTTGTCGCGACATCGTCACTCATTGCTGCTGTCACAGGAGATACAGCTTCTCTTATCGCTCTATTTTCTACACCTGACCGAACACCTCCAGTTTTAGAAACTGACTTTCTTAAAGCTCCGTAGTTTGCTGGCATATCTCCTATGTTTACCATCTCTTTAAACATATCCAAAATCTCATCCCCCTCTTTGTAATATTTACTCATTTTATTTTTATCTCCTTTTCCTATCTTTCCCACTATGTCTGTTATAGCATTTTGTAAATACCTTTCTCTCTTTAGAATAAATTCAGGCTCTAGTGCAAAAACACCTTTAAATGTAGTTGGGAATTGTTTTATAAATTCACTCCAACCTATATCACCCACCAACTCATCTAAAGCTTTCATATCTTTTCCTCTTACAATCTTAGTAGCCTTTCTCATCGCATTAAGATAGTTCATGTTAGCCACATCAATACCTGCCATACCCGTCATCACAAGATTGCCTACCAAAGCATTTGATGCAGCGACAGTAAAATTACCTCCAATTTTTGAAGTCTTAAACAAACCTATGTAATTAGCGTATGCCTTAAGAACTTTCCGTCCTTTAGGTGACTCTATTATGGCACTCATTGCCTCATCAAATCTTTTCACACCTGTTTTAGAATATATTTCAGACAATTTTGCCTTGTCGAATTTAATTGCATCTTCAGCTGATAAAGTTTCTACAGCACCGTCTAAATCATTTTTTAAACTCTTTTTAAAAATCTTATCGGACCCTGATTCTTTTCTCAATCTTACTATGTTTTCAGCACTACTAGCAGAACGAACCTTTTCTGGATTTGCAGAAATATAAAGTCCTTCTCCAATTTCTTTTCCAACAACCTTATCTGAAACACTAGCCTTTGTTTTGATGTTATCTGCTTTAAGTAAATCACCAAATAAATTATCAGAAGACCCAGAAAGAGTACCCTTTCCTACTGAATTACTAATTTCTACTAAATCGTCTACTTCATCAAGAGCTTTTATGTCTTTTCCCATGCTATTCACAAACCATTCTTTTGCATCTCCCTTTGCAAAATCTAAAAATTCTTTACCTTTTTCTGTTTTTGAAAGTTCTCTTGAAACTTTATCAATAAAATGTTCTCTACCAGAATAATGACCCAACATATCCATCCATGTCTTATTTGTTAATATTTCAAATTCTGTTCTACCAACATCAGCCGCCATAGAAACTTTTTTATATAACTCTGGTAACTTTCCAGCGTTTGTCATGCTAAAAGCACGTTTAGTCAAACCAGGTACAAGTCTACCTGCAGTTTCAGCTTTTTGAAGTAATCCTGATTTAGCTGCTATTTTAGCCCCCTTCACCATACCAGTACCTGTTGTAATCCCAGCCTTAGCGCCTACAGCAACCCTAGGAATAAGTGCAGTCGTACCTGCAAAAGCCCAATTAATTGGGTCTAAGGCAATATCCAAAGCAAAACCAAGAGGAGCCGAGACTAAATTAGACAAACCGTAACTTCTGAGAATATCTCCATAAGTACCTTCCTCGTCCACATTTGCAGCAATGTTAGATAACAAACCAGACTTAGTTCCTTTACCAAGCAGATGTTCAGCAACTCCCGCACCAGCTGACATAGGAGCACCTAGAGTTTTGAGTGTTCCACGAAGAAGACCTTGCTTTTTGTCTTCTTTTTTTTCACTACTACTATACCACTTCTGCTTCAATGCATCCGATTCACTTCTTCCAGACTGTTCTTCGGCTGCGATTAACTTCTTTTGAAGAGAAATATCTTTTTGTGTAGGTTTTACGCCAGGAGTATAGGCAGTAGAGGACTTTTTTAGCAATCCTTTGTACTTTTTTATCTCGTTTTCAAAGTTTGATGCCATATTTTGATGTAAAAATGCAAAAACTTGGTAATTTTTGCTTTAATTTGTTATTTTCTAATATAATTATATCATAAGTACCAAACAAGTAATCAAAAAACAGCACAATCGTGCTGTTTCTTCGTTCTACGCAAGCCCACTTAAACGTGAACGCTATTTTAACCAAGTCTTAAAAGCTGATGCCAGAATCTACTCCACCGACTACAAGGAATTTCCTTTACAGTCAAAAAGCAATCTGCTGTCATCTTAAAAATGTCTTCTTCCGAACTACCGTAGGTATTATAGTTGCCGCCCTCATTGTCTATCAATGAAGCTGCATAATAGTCACTACCATCATCTTCGTCTCTCCTTTTGTCGATTGTAAATTCGTAGCGTCCTTCTATCATATGTTTATTCTTCAATTTCTAAACGCACCCTTACGCCCAATGCAGCGCAGTACTTTTCTAAAGTAGAAATGGTGGGGTTAGAAAATAAATAATTCTCTGTCTCGTTGACAGTTTTCAGGTCCACGTGCATCAGACGTGATACCTTCTCCTTACTGATTCCTTTTTTCTTTCTAATCTTTCTCAAATCAGACTGAAATTGACTGAAGTCCGTAGGCCATTCGCTCTTTCCACATTCTGTACAGCAAAGCTCTACATGGAAGCTCTTATTTTTTAATCTAAAATTATGTGGTCCTTTAGTTTTTTTACAAATTGTAGGATTCCAGCGACGCCTCTTTCCTTTCAAGATTCTGTCGCCATACTCATCATGTTTCATAAATCTTTTGGTTAATTCAATTAAGCCATATTACTGGGTTAAGAATTATTGCCCTCCTCTACATTCCCAGGAGGCAACCCTGGCAACGCCTATTATTTGTCTTTGAAAAAATCTTTCATCTTCTTGACTGGCAAGAAAGTTATTCGTTTCGATTCTGGGGCAATGTCCATTGCCTGTTTAGATACATTGAAGTATCTCTTCGGGCGCACGTTCTTCAACTTGAAAGTGCCGAGCTCTGGCAACTGGATTTGTCCGTTCTTCTTGAGCTCATGGATTATGTGTTTAACTAAACCATAATAAAACCTCATGGATGAGTCAGTGTCTGCTACGCCGCAGGCGGCAGACAATTCACGGAATAAATCTTTTCTAGGTGCTATTCCCATATCTTTATTTTACCCCCTTCACAATATCTTCAGAGATATTGTTAAAGGTTTCTTCACCAATCACACCTTTGAGCAAATCAATATCTTTGTGTGTGATAATAAGTAGTCGGCTATTACTAGCTTGCATGTGACCAAGTACAGTCGGTGCAAAGATATCTTCCGGAACCTTCTGTTTGTACATTTCTAGCAAAGCAGCGAAATCTTTTATCAAGCAATGTCCACCGGCACCTCTACCATTCTTATCTATAGGGTTAGTATGTACTGGATGGATTCTACTATCTCCCAGAACTATCTCTCTTACTTTCTCCCACTCACAATCATACTTGTTGCACAAGTTATACATCATGTTGAAGAAATTATTTTTTGCAAAGAAGAAACAATTCCCTATATATTTTACCAATGTAGATTCTTCGTAAGTACACACAGTCTCATGTTTTGCTTTCGGAAGTATAGCCATTATTGTTCCAGCTAGTAACACCAATCCTTCGTCCTTCGTGTCTGACACCCCGATAATATTTCTTTCTGGTTCATCTGTATCTTTCTTAGCTGTGTCTTCTGACAAGAACTCAGGACAATGCATAAAAGTCTTCTTAGGATACTTTTCCTGTAGACTACGCATTGTTTCGGGTAGGACTGTAGATTTAATCAGCACTGTGCAGCCGCTAGGAGGTATCTCAGCGACTTCCTGCAAGATACTGTCATCGAACCCGTCTTTGGTAGTGGGGGTCGGTACAGCGACGAATATGACGTCACAGGATGCTAAGGCATCTTTGTTCTCAGCAAACTTGTCGTTGTCATAGCGAACTATGTCAGCATAGCCACGCTCCTCGAAGTTATCTGCTAGGTTTCCTCCGATGAAACCCTGACCTATAAAACCTATCTTCATATATTTATAGTTAATATTACATCATACCTTGCATGCCACCGCCCATTGGGGGCATAGGGGGCATAGCTGGTGTTTCACCTGGGATGTCTGCCAAGGCAGCTTCTGTTGTAAGAATCATTCCTGCAATAGATACAGCGTTCTGCAAAGCAGTACGTGTAACCTTAGCTGGGTCGATGATTCCTGCCTCCACTAAATCTACATACTCACCATACTCAGCGTCAAAACCTACGTTGCCCTCTGTCTCAGCAATGCCAGCAAGGACAGTACTTCCTTTGAAGCCAGCGTTCTCCGCTAGTACGAAAGCAGGGACAAGAAGAGCTTCTTTCAATATGGCGATAGCAGGTTCTTCTTGGGCTGGGAGTTCCAGTAAATCCAAAGCCTTGGATGCACGAATCAATGCTGTTCCGCCGCCTGGCACTACGCCTTCTTCAATAGCAGCTTTTGTGGCACCGATTGCATCTTCGATTCTATGCTTGATTTCTTTCATCTCAGTACCAGTAGCAGCACCAACTTTGATGACAGCTACACCACCAGTCAATTTGGCAACACGCTCTTTCAACCTATCCAAGTCGATACCTATCTTAGTTTTTTTAATCAATCCTTTTATTTGTGATACACGTGCACCAAGAGTTTCTTCAGAACCTCCGCCGTCTACAATTGTGGTACTTTCTTTTGTTGCTATAACTCTTTTAGCAAGACCCAAATCTTTGACTTCTACGGTCTCCAATTTCAAACCTTTCTTTTCACTGATGACAGTACCACCAGTCAACGCAGCAACGTCCTCTAGAAAATCCTGACGCATCTCTCCGTACCATGGAGCTTTGATAGCTAAAGTTTTAAAACCACCTTGTAATTTGTTTATGACAAGATTTGATAAAGCTTGTCCTTCGATATCTTCAGCAATAATAATAAGTTGTTTTATTCCAGCTGTAACCATTCTTTCTAACACTGGAACTATCTGTTCTTGATTACTAATTTTTTTATCAGTAATTAAAATGTAAGCATCTTCGAACACAGCATCCATGCGTTCTGTATTTGTAATCATATATGGTGAAACAAATCCTTTGTCGAATTGCATGCCTTCTACAATTTTCAAATCAACACCAAAGCTTTGACCTTCTTCTACAGTGATAGGAGAATCAGGACCAACACTTTCCATGGCCTCTGCAATCTTTTTTCCAATCTCTGTATCATTAGCAGAAATAGAAGCAACATCTGCCCATTCACTTTTTTCTAATTTTTTAGAAATATTATTTTTGATTTCGTAAACCACAGCTTCGCAAGCTTTATGTAAACCACGGTTGAGTGCAACGGCATTGCACCTACCGAATCTTTTACCAACCACTTCCGCACCTAAGTTAACAATTGCTTGAGCTAATATGGTTGCAGTAGTTGTACCGTCGCCAACATCATCGTTTGTTTTGCTGGCTGCTTCGCGTACAAGTAGAGCACCCATGTTTTCCATGCGGTCTTCTAGTTCAACTTCTTTTGCTACAGTCACTCCATCTTTTGTGATGGTAGGTGGCATGAAGTCGTGGTCGAGTACAACGTTACGGCCCTTCGGCCCCAATGTAACTTTGACTGTGTCCGCTAGTTTGTTCACACCAGCCACTAAGGCTGCTCGGGCATCTTTGCCATGTTCGATTTGTTTTGCCATATTCATTATTCTATTATTGCGATAATATCGCTATATTCTAAAATTTTATAAGTCTCCCCATCTAGTTCCATTTCTTCTCCTCCAAACTTTTTGAAGAAAATAGTTCCACCGACTAACACATCAGAGTCAGCCATTTGTTTACCGTCACCTACTGCGACGACAACACCTTTATCAACGCGTGTAACTTTTTGTTCGTCGTCTATTTTAATAATGCCTGAGGAATTTTCTGTTTCTTTTTGAGTGATGCACACCATCGCTCTGTCCCCGACTGGTTTTATTTTTATTTTCATATTCTAGAAAATGTTAAAATGATTATGACTAAATTTATTAAATACTTCTTCTGGAACGTCATAGCCACACTGTTCACATTTTACACACATATTACTCGCAGATATTACCCACTGCCTATGTTTACATTCAGAACACATAATATTTGATTTCTTACCTTTTTGTTGCAAAACGTATTCCTCAAAAGTGTTTACCTTTTTAGGCTTTGCTAGCATTGCTAATTCTTGTTCTAGTCTGGCAATCCTCAATCTACTTTCAGCAGCTTCTTGTTCAATATGATTTGATGTAGTAGTGGATGTGACAAAAGGCCCATCAGGAGGGCACGGCATGTCCGCTTCGTTGATGGATTTGCAAGCCGCATCAAAAAAATTGTCAGTAGACATTTTAGGGGCAACGCCGTCGCTACACCATGATGACGATGAGTCCTTAGGCAGGTTGCTGGCAGATACAAAACCATCAGAACGAGCACCTGACCCAGCCGCCTTATACATCTCGTAAAAAGAACTACCTCCACTGGGGGTAGAGGTTATTGTAACTGTGCTGTCGTCTTTTCCTTTACCTGCTAAATCTATACAGGAATCCATGTTCCTAGTAACAGAACTAGGACGACTTCCTTGAGTAAAGGCCTTCAACCATCTTTCATTCTCAGCCTCTTCGGCTATTCTAGCAATCTCCTCCTCATCCTCCCAATCTCTTTTCACCTGACCAGCTGAATTGTCTTTTATAAATTTGTCTCCTACGTCAACTATTTTATTCATAAACAATATTTAATTAGCAACATGCCAAGGGAAGAAGTCAACTCTCGAAACAACCGTCACTCAGGTAGGGGTCGATTCCATCTGAAGGATTGGGCTGTCGGTTCTCGAGTCAACGGTCTTCCCTAGCTATATTGTTGCCTATATTATACCACATATGTGCTCACTTGTCAAGTGCATAACTCAAAAAATGGTGGGGATTTTTTTTGAATGTAGCAAATTGTAATATGCAGTTTGTAGTGGGGGCGGGGGTTAGGGTGTAGGATGCAGAATGGAAAACTTTATCTGTGGCTTTTAGGGTAGAATTGAAAAATGAAGTAAAAAAGTAGGTGGGTCCCTATACTATAGTATCTGAAGAAAAGTATGAGTCCCAAATGGAATCACTCCCCCCTACCCCCAATAGACAATATAAAAACTATATCGCTGTACTTATTTATTCATCTAACCACATGCCTATGTACCCTTTAGCTTTAGTGTCATACTCTGGCACTGCAAAAGACCTTCGTTCACAGCTAGCAGTCGGCTTACTATCAACAGCCGAACAGAGAGCAGCCGAAGAGGCTGAGTCAACAGAGGACATCGATACAGCATTGCATCATGCACTTGCATGGTTACAAGCTATATAAAAACTATACTCACGAGCTATCATTAGCTCATTTATTATTAACCATATAATCATATGGCAGTCAAAAGAGAAGAGCCTCAAGTACAAACAGAAACACCTCAAATCAAGAGAGATTTCAAGAGAGATTTCATTGGCAAGGCCTGGTTGAACAAAGTACTCAAAGGTGAACACGAAGGTACAGAGTATATCAACCTCACACTGGATAACAACATCCAAGAGGTTACTATCGAGAAGGGCAATAGATTGTTACTATGGCCTAATGAGAAGCGTGAAGGCAAGCAAGATGCTGACTTCCGTGTGTCTCTCGTACAAACAGCCGCTTAGTCACCGGTTCACAGGCAGTAGGCCGCCTTTCGGTCTACTGCCTAATTAATTCTAACATAATCCCATGCTTTTATGTTAAACGCAACACAGTATATTGTCGTAAACCTCGACAATAAAGAAGAGAATAACTACAACACAATGGACGAGGCTAGAAGAGCTCTAGTATACCTACTCACACTAGGCTACGGAGCTTACATAGTTACTCTACCTCTCCACCAGGTGTAGCTTAACAGCTCACTGGTGAGGGTCCAACATGAATTTGAGTTGAGAGTTTCAATATCTTCCTTAATGGTGGTCAAGCGTTTCGCAGTATCGTATAAAGAACTGTACAACTTGTGTGAATTATAAGATAGCAGACAGCCCTTCGGGCTGTCTTTTGTCGTGCTTACTACACAATGTAGAGTGTAGTATGAAGATATGTAGTTGAATATGTGAAATGTGTATGTAAAGAAGTAGGTGTTGAGAGACGCTCATACATATACGCATTTTAGCTAGAAAACCCGCCTCACGGCGATTTCAACCAATTACAGCCAAACTAATCCACAAAGAGAACCTTTATTACAACAACCTCAAGTTTAAATAATTTAATAACCACTATATGAAGAAACACATAACAAAAAAACAATGGGATGAATTAACTGACGAACAAAAATTAAAATGGGTAGAATTTGATGATACTCATCTTGTGGAGAATGGTTGGGATAAATTTATGTTAGTAACACATATAAACCAGTGTACAACAGCAAAACCAAACATAGGTCAAATGATAGAGTTCTTGGGTAAGGATTTAGGAACTGATAACAAAATTTTCCACATATATGATTATGATAAATTCAGAGAATGGAGATTCAAGCTACCATTTAGAGAAGAAATATGTGACGCTCTATGGGAAACAGTTAAAGAGAAACTACAATAATATGCAAATAGTGGAAACTAGATGACTCAAAAGGTAGAGGAGAACTTATTCCTATATGGTCTAAATGGAACAAAGAACTAGATAAATACTGGAACTCTCTACCTGTACCCAAAAGAAAAGACTTGTTCTAATTCAATAGCCATCCTAACGGCTAATCAACACTAACCTATGAAATCATACAAAATAATACTCATAGCAACACTAAAAAGCACACTAACCGATAAACAACTAAGGGACAAAATAGCTCTATGTCTCTACGACACACAAACACAAGAAAGCAAACAAGACGGAGTAGACAGTGAGCTCGAGATTTTAGACTACATAGACACTGAGGTATACCCAATGAGCTGGTTTGACTTCATAGACACAAATACATCAGATGTAGATATTCTATCTACATTACTAGATAATGAATTAAACTTATCTCCCACAGATTAAACCAGCCACTCCTCCAATTCATCAACCAATAACATATGCTCACCTTACTCGCATTCATAATAGCAGGATTAGGTATAGTATTATTCGCAGTAATACTAGCAGTAACCACAACAAAAACTATGGACAAATACCCAGAACTAACAACGACAGCAAGCAGCAAAACAACTATAGAAGACCCAGACCTAGACATTAAGAGGCACTCCCTTAGAGAGGGAGATACTAATAGATATTAATACTCTCCTACGGGATATACCAGCCACTCCTCCAATTAATTCATCAACACAAAACATGATGAGATAGCAGAAATACAAAGTATTATCAAAGACTTAGAATAATAATAAACATAGAATAATAATAAACATATGGCAACATCAGCAGAACAAGAACTACTAGATGCAATCATGCGTCTAAGAAAAATGGCTACAGAGAGAGCAAAAGGAAGTATATTCCGCCGCTTGGCCAATAGAAACAACTACTTCTGGGACTTCATGACTGGTCTACTAATAGAACGATACGAATCAGATGGAGAACGAGAAAAACGCATAGCCAACAGTGAACGTGTCAAACAACTCTACCATAGCAGAAAGAAGAAAGGATTCTGTACTAAATGCGGTGACGCTGTAGCACAGGTACACAGAAATGGTAAGCCACATATATACTGCGAAGACTGTAAAAGTAGAGACCACAAATAAAATAGAAAGAGAAAGAAATAGAGTTAATAATTATATAGTTATTCCCCTATACATTAGGGGAGCCACTCTCCCACTTTATTCATCAACTTAAAACTATATGCACACATTAGCCATACTGCTAACCAAAGCAACCACTAAAGACGAAGCCAAAACAAACATAAACTCATTCATGGAAGAATATGGAGACGGACAAGTTTGGGACTGGTTCGTAATAGGAGGAAGATGGAGCGGACAACTCAACAAAAACAACCAGAAGTTTAAAGACACAGTCAGAGAAAGAAATGTATTCGAAGACAACGACATGATATCAGTCAAAGATGTAGAAGATAACCAAGAAGTACTCCAAGGAATATGGGAAGAACTAGGAGAATTTAGCAAGCACCCATACAACAGAGATAGCTACGACAACAGAGGGAATGACGAAGACATAATGCACGCAACCAAGTGCGAAGAGATAATAAAAAGACACACAAGAGACATAGAGAAATCAATAGAATCCAAATGGCAAGAGATACTCAGCGCCAGGCGCAGAGCCAAAGACAAAGAAATGCACGACTCAAGTGGTTATCTTGCAAGAGAGTATGCAGACCTAGTAGGTGACGACTTCTCATTTGAGAGTACAACCTTCGATGTAGACGCATACACAAACAATCCACCTAAAGATTTAACTAACTACTACGCAGTAGTAGTAGACATGCATAATTAGAATATATGAAAGTAAAACAACTCATAGAACAACTAAAGAAGTCAGACCCAGAAGCAACCATATACATGTCTACAGATGAAGAAGGTAATGGATTCCATGGAGTAGAAGAAGTAGCCACAATGGATGGTTACACAGGAGCTAAAAAGAATGGGAAGACTCACCTACTCATCTGGCCTGACAATGAATATCATGACTTCTAATACCCTATAGGTTAGGCAAGCCACTCTACCACTTTATTCACCAACTTAAACTATATGAACGAAGAAACAAAAATATGCCCAATCTGCAAAAAACCAAACAAAGGAATAGGTGCTCTATCAAGAAAAGACAACAAAACAGAAATATGTTCAGAGTGTGGTACTAGAGAAGCACTACAGAACTATTACGCACACACCAAAGAATTATCAATTAAAAATAAAAAGTAAGACCAGTTTGAGAGCACCCCCAAGCAAGTGAGACCAGTTTGAGAGCACCCCCTGTTCTCATAATTAATCAATCATCTCGAAAGAGAACTATAAAACAAATCTATGGACATCATTCCAAGCACACCAATAGAACATCTCCTCATAGGTATTCTACTCGTAGAGAAGACAATCTTCTGGATTATACTCATCCTATCAGCCATCATCATCCCACATAAACTCAGTAGAAGTAAATAGTCAATGAAAGTAGACAACAAAGACAAAAATATTTAAAAACTACATCTTTGCTTTACATTTTGTTCATCTAGGGTTTTATAAAACTCTGGTAACCTATTTAACTTATGGCCAACACAGGAGAATACATAGACATCCACCTAAGATTAGAAAATGAAGAAGACCTAGAATAATTAAACAAAAAGCCTATGAAATGTCCGCAATGTGGCCATGAAGCAAGCACATACCTCGAAGATGGTCGATACTTCGTAATGTGTATAGCTTGTGGCCTCCATACACTCCTCAAATTAATTCATCAATACAAATCTAACTATGGAAATACAAATACCCAAGAACAGCAAGTTAGATAAGTGGCCCAGCGAAGAGAGACTACAAACAGATATAAATGAACAAGAAGAAAGTTACAAAGACCACTTAACACTACGCTTTGATGACCTATCACTAAAAGGTCAACGAAAATTATGTCACATATTCAAGATGCACTCTCCACTATGGTCACTCAAAAAACCAGACGAATACGGTGGCATAACTTTAAAAGAAATGTACCACGCACTGCGCATAAGCAATCCAGTTATATTCAACAACTGGCAAAAAGGATTCTGTTATGGAAGTCTACCGAGAAACCAGGCAGAAAGAATCAGCCAAATTATCTACTACTTATGCAGACGTAAACCAACAAGGAAAGCAATCGCATTCGTCAAAGAAAAAACAAAAACTTACCCAACACACATTAGAACACAATGGGGAAGCAGACCAGACAGACAAACAGGAATAGAATCTTTAAATCAAATAAGAAGAAGAATATTGGAACTCAGCCAAATAGGAGTAGACATAGACCCAGCAAGCTACACTCCAATATTCACAGAAGAACCAATAGTAGAACAACCACCGATAGCAACCACATTGTCTGACGGCAGCTCCAGACCACTAACAGAAGAAGATGTACAAGAAGCATACGATAGATTAACCGCACAACGAACTACAGAACAATATTGGAACGAAGCAGCAGCAATGATGGACACAAGTACCCTAGACGAAGGAGAAGAGCCCGAAGAAATAGACACATCAACCATTAACTAATTTTAATTCACAAACATATGCCCTACAAATGTAAACACTGCGACGCAGTAGTAAAATACCTATGCTACAGAACAGGAGGATACGAATACGGTTCATGTAGCCCAGAAGGAGACGACTGGGAAGAAGAAGGACATGAATGCGACGGAGACACAACATTCGAATGTCCAGAATGCGAATATGAAGACTCAAACGAAAGAAACATAGTAGAAGAAGTAGATGATGAAGATGAAGATGAAGAAGAAGAAATCAAACCCATAGACATCATGGCTCCAATCAAACCTCCAAAGATAAAAAACAACCCAATGATGAATGAATTCAGAAACAAAAGAAACTCAATGTCAAATGTAAAAGAATGCCCAAAATGTAAAACGATAATAGACGTTGACTATGAAGAAACAGCAATAGAATGCCCCATATGTAACACTACTGTAAATTAATAAAACTCTAATCTTTTTATTCACATAAATATATAAACCATATGGTAAAGAAAACCATAAAAGAGTTCCCGTTCACAATGGGCGCAGACCCAGAGTTCAACATAGTCATGCAAGACAAGCAAATCAACGCACAAAACTTCTTCAAAGACATCTTCGATAAAGATAAAACACGAAAAGACATGGGATACGAAATTGGAAAAGAAGGTTCAATCGGTTGGGACGGAGCATCACACACAGCAGAAGCAAGACCAGCTCCAGCTAACACAGCAGCAAAATTAACAGAAAACCTCGGAGCAATATTCAAAGAAACAGCAAAACATGCACAATTATTTGAACTATCAACATTATCAAATGCAGCCCCAGTAGGAGGACATATTCACTTCTTACTTCCAGACAATTCAACTGATTCAACATCAGTAAAGAAAATACACAAACAACTCAGCTCATTTTACATTCCACTTCTTCTAGGAGAAGATGCCCTAAATTTAAGAATCAGAAAAAACAACGGCTACGGAGAAATAACAGACCACAGAACACAAGAAATCAGAGGAGACAAATACACATTCGAATTTAGAGTACCATCAGCAGAATGGTTAACCACACCAAGAATAACTCTAAGCACAATAGCTTACCTAGGAACAGTATACAACGAAATACTGAACCACCCAGAAAACATGAAACTAGTAAAAGAGATTCTAATCACAAGCAACAAACAAGCCGAAGCACTACAGTCTCTCTCAATGTCTAGCTTCGTATTCCTAACTCAAGCACTCATACAAAAAATCAAGAAACACATCAAACAATTTGAATTCTACCCACAATACAAAGAAGAAATAGACTTCATATTAAATCCTAAGAAAGTACTAAAAGAAAAACAAAAGGTAGACTTCAACATCCTAAAAGGCTGGAATCTGTATGATGTAATCAAATTCAACAAAACAGAATTCCTAAATAGAAAGAACGTAGAAAAATTCGGCAAAAAAGTAGATTTAGACAAATACAAAGGAGGAATTCCAGTCAAATACAATGATGACGACTATGTAAGCAACTTTGTAAGAGACTTAGAACACAGAACACTCACCTTCAACATGAAGCTGAAAAACAAATACTTTGTATTCGGTCTAAGAAAGGGAATTACTAAAATAATCGCCACCAACAAAAACCATAAATACGTAAGAGGTGCCGAATTAATCAAATCTGATTATGAACATGAAATAATAATGACCCAAGTATTCGAAAGAATGAACCAAAGATTCTACACAACAAACTCAGGGAACCATCGCCCCAAAGATGAAGACGACGGAAGAAAACATATCATCATAGGACTACCATACGAAATGAGGTTATCTCAGGACTCAGAAGAATTCTTAAAATTCATCTACGACCTAGAAAAACAACCTAAAAAATACCCTGAAGTAATACCAGAACGCAACAGTCAAGTAGACTCAAACTCAGAAGTGTACAGAGCATACAAAACAGACACAGAAACAACAACCAGACCAATAGAAGCAACTGACGCAACAAGACAAGCACAGCAGGAAATAGACGAAGAGTCACTTTAAACCAGACCAATTTATTCAAATATTAAACTAAAAACTTATGTGTGGAATAGTAGCAGCCTTCAATCATGGAGAAAACAAAGAACCAGTCAACGAAGACATAACAAACCAACTAGAAGACCAACTAAACAGAGGAAAAGAAGGATTCGGAATAGCTTTTCTCAATCAACACAAAAACGTTTGCATAGAACGTTCAACAGAACTAGTCAAAACAATCGTTGACCTTAAACTCAACAAAAGCAGAATGATTCTCTTACATCATAGATATCCAACAAGCTCAGAAAACAAAGTAAGCCAGACTCATCCAATCCTAGTTTCAGATGGAAGTCTAGAATACAACTACCTAGTAGTACACAACGGAGTCATACACAACGAAGACGACCTAAAAGAAGAACATGAAAACGAACTAGGATTCGTATACAAGACAAAAAGAATCAAAGACAAAGGATATACAACAGAAAAAGAAGAATACAATGATTCAGAATCACTAGCAATAGAAGCAGCAAGATTCATAGAAAAACAATCAAACAAAATAAAAGCAGAAGGCTCCGCTGCATTTATTGCTATACAAATCGACAAAAAGACGAACAAAGCAAAAAACTTATTCTTCGCCAGAAACAGTTCTAACCCTCTAAACATGTCAAAAACAAGAGGTAAACTAAGACTAAGTTCAGAAGGAGAAGGAGACCCAATTAAAGAAGACACACTATACAGCTGTAATCTAATAGACTTCAAACTCACCAAACGAGCATGTATAATAGACACCTGGAAAGTAACTCCAAAATCATACACACCAGTAAGCCCATACCCAGAGTGGTCAAAACCAGGAGCAATCAGCAAAGCCAATGAAGCGAACAAAGAAGAACTAGCAAACAGATATATAACAACAGGAAAAGAAGAAGAAAAAGAAGAAGAAGAAGAAGAAGAAACAATACAAGATATGGCACAAGACCAAATGAACGAAATACAAGAAAAAACAGAGCAAGAATGCACAAATCTCATGACAGAATGTATAAACTCAATGGTAGACGACTTATTCGACGAACAAGAAATAAAATCAGAAAGACAAATCAAAAGACAATACATAAATGAAGTGATAGACGAAATAGAAGAAAAATTAATTAAAGTATATGAATCTCTTGGAGAAGCAGCAGCAGAAATAGTACTAAAAGCAGAAATAGAAAAAGAGAACATACAATCAATTGAAGAATATGAAGAATCTCTATCCACATAAAGAAGAAATACTCAAAGGAATCTTCACGCCAAAAGAAAACCTAACAAAAACTATACAGACCTGGCAAAAAGAATTCTGGAAAGAAAGTAAAAAAAAGGGCGAAGAAGAAAGGTTCTTCGCCCTAAAGGGCTTGATACAACAATTAGCAACACTACACGATAATCCTGTTAAAGTAGAATATCGTCCTTCCTTAGCTTCGTGTTGCTATGTACCGACTATAAAAACTATATTTTTGAACAATTCACTTTCCATCATTTCTAGTTTACATGAACTTAGTCATCATTTAGCAGGTAGTTCTGAGCTCACTGCTTGCATTTGGTCGATTAGCCTGTTCAAAGCCGCATTCCCAAAGGCTTACAACAAACTAGAATGGAAAGGACATTTATTAATCAGAGGCAAAGCCTCATAAACACAACGCATATGCCGAACACACCAGAAGCACAAGGGCCATCAATCCTACGAGACAAAGTACAGGGTTTTAGAGACAAAGCAAGAGAAACATTACGCATGGAAAAAGTAGCAGCTTTACTACAAGATTACTTCCACGCAGAACGAGTCCTTAAAACAGTTACAAAAGATGCAGAGGAACATGCAGAAATGATTGAAATAATGAAATACGAAGCAACAAAATTAGATGACAAACATCCAGCATATAAAGAAAAACTAGAGAGAGCAGAAACTACAATTAAAAATGAAGAAAAACGTACAGAAAAATATGCAGAAAGCATCGAAAAATGTCAAAAATCTCTCACAGATATTGACACACAAATCGCAGAAGTAGAACAAGGAAAATACTTAGTAAGCATCGACAATGTAGAAAGCCTTACAAGAAAGTTGATTGAAAGAGATATGTACACAAGCTAGAAATAATCGGGGTTAGGCTGGAGTATACAGTAGACCTAAACCAAAAAAGACTTGCTGAATAACACGCCAAACACCACACAAAAAGTCGTATATTTGGCTTATCTTATCACTGACCTCCACTCCAGCCCCCCATTTTATTACAATTTAATAGAGCTCATAAAAAGCCCGCATCCAAAAGATGTGGGCTTTTTTATTGTAGACCTGGCAGCCGCAACCCTAATTTGAGTCGAGGGTTTTTTATTTTTGTCAGACCGTCTTAATTTGAGTCGAGGGTTTTGAGTTTACGCAAAAGTAGCGCAAACAAAAACCAGCTTCAAAAGCTGGCATTGAGCCTCACCGGACCGAAACGGATTCAACTAATTACCTAGGTTAATAGAGAATCATTTAATCCAGAGGAGCGAATTATAGAAAACGCCACTACCCAATGAAAAGTCTAATTAATTATTGCGACTTTTCTCAGATTTTTTGTTAGAAACTAACAGAAGCGCAAGCCTATACACACACAATACCATAAGTCCGCAACAAAAGCAAGAGGGTCGGGGTCGAACCAACTACCTTCTGCTTTTCAAGCAGACACTCTACCGTTGAGTTACCTTGGCTCTAACTCTCATCCTTTGATAACAGTTTTGTGTTTTTGTGTTACAACTTATTTTATTTAAAAACCCTGCCAAGTCGCGCCTCTTCTGACAAGAGGTGCACTCAACACTATGAATCTTTCTAATGTGCCAATTGTCCATCTCATACCAACCAGCAATACAATCTACACTCCAATTACCTGATGCTTGCCAATTTTTACTACACGTCTTACATTTAAACTTCCAACAATTTTCTGTTTTTATTGCTGAATATCTTTCTGGGTTTTGCATAAATTATTATTAAAGAATTGGTCCTGTCTATGAAGCGAACAGGAACGCTTGGTGAGGCTAGACAAAAGGTGTCTCTACTACATCGGCGTAGCTACACGATGTGCAGAGTTCTACGAACTGGAGTCCTCCTTCCCATTCTCTCCAGCAGAAGATTT
>Ga0222628_1000022_pt1 | contig 87603 bp, 173 predicted proteins | sample AntAcemetageno95_FD_179860 | JGI IMG/M metagenome (GOLD analysis project Ga0222628, IMG submission 179860) | Saline water microbial communities from Ace Lake, Antarctica - #95 | ecosystem: Environmental > Aquatic > Non-marine Saline and Alkaline > Saline | place: Antarctica: Ace Lake...
TTAAAGAACTAGTGCCGTATTCCATATAATACTCCCTATCATTAGCACCACCTCCTTTATTAAAGAAAACTTCTGTGTCAGGATGTGTAGATTTAAACCAATAAGACATAGAAAATATTTCATTTGTAAAAGATAAATCATCACTATCAGAAATTGAAACATAATCGTTTGTTCCGTCAAAAGAACCCGAATAATATTTTCCTGAACCACTATCATTAAAAGAAGGATAAGAACCAGACCAAGTCATTCCAGTAATTGTTCCGTCATTAGAACCTATTTGGTCTTCTAAAGTTGTTCCTGTATTTTCTTCAAAATTCCAGTAAGAAACTGGTTCTACTGCACTCGCAAAGCTAACTGAAGTAATAAGTAATATCATGATACATAGAAATTTTAATAGATTTTTATTTACCATTATCTATACAATTAGTTTACTTGTTTATATATATATTTTTAATTTGTGCTATAGAACTGCCTACAGCCATCATAATCTTTGTATTAAATAATTTTGTTATAATTATTTATTGTCTCTTTCTATAAGCCCCACGTCTGTAAGTTACTTTTCCTGCACTGTCTTCTTTGTATTGCGCGTATTCTCTATCTGGTTGTTGAACTTGTTGTTGTGGATATCCTTGTTGTTGAACTGGTGGTGCCATATATCTTGGTGTTGGCGCATACTGTGGTTGTTGCACTGCTTGAGGTGGTTGTTTCATTTGTTGAACGTCCCGTCTTTCTTGAATCAATGTTGTTGGTTGTGTATTTGACACTGACTCTTTAACTTTATCTGAAAAAGACCTTGGTATAACATTTGCTCCAACGCTATTCATAACTTTCATTTCACCACTTGGGGCGTAAGGGTTATTTGCACTTTCTGGAGTTCCCATAAATTTTGATGGATTAAAATTCATTGGATTAGCATTACTTATTTTTGCATTCCAATCTACTGGTTTAGAACTTCCACCCATTAATCCTTCCATTAAACTTTTTCCGGCATTTAATTTATGTTGGTCTCTAACTATATTTCCTCGTTGTTCTTCATTACGTAATTTTGCAATGCCTAATTTATAATCTCTATCAGATTTTATTTCTAATAGTGCTTGCTGTCTATCTTTTAATGCTAAGGATGCATCTTGATTTTTTAAGTTTGCATCAAGTTGTTGTTGCTGAATTCCTCTATTAAATGTTGACATACTTTTATCTTTACCATATAACATTCCGAATTTTGCTTTTTCAAACTTTAAAGCTTCACGTGTATTATAGCTTCTATTATCTGCATCAACTTTTATTTTGTAAGCATTATTAATTTCTCTAAATAACCGTGATGCTTTTTCATCATCATATTTTGTTTGTTTCCAGGCCTGAGCATTTACTTCTCTTAAAGCTTTAGCTCTATCTGCAGAGGTTTCTCTGGTTCTTAATAAAGTATTATATATATTCATAAGTCCTTTATTTTCTTTTGATGAAGGGTTTGTTGCAAGTTGTTGTTCTATTTTATTTATTCTTGCTTCGTTAGCATCCATTCCTTCACCTAGTGGTTTAGTGTTTGCTATAAATTCTTCTGCTTCAGTGGCTGATTCTGTGTATTCTGGTAAACCTAAAGGATTGCTAGTTAATGATTCTGTTACAGATGTTCCGTCCCCTGCAAATTCTTCCATTTCTTTAACTGAAGGTATTGGGTTTGATTCGTCACCTATTCCTCCTGCTAATGCATCATACATTGGGTTTGCTGATGCTGAATTATTTTGCGGATACATTTCTTTATTGCCTGATAAACCATCGGCCATAACATCTAACATTTCTTGTTGTTCTGCTTTTTCTTCTGGGGTCCCATGTATGTTTCCTTGAAGCATTGGGTTTCTTGGACTACAATCAAAAATGTTTAAAACTTTATCTTTATCAAAATCTCCGAACATTGGCAGTCCTTTTCCTTGTTTTAATCTTTTTTGTGCATATCTTTCTGGATTACCAAAAATATTACTTGTTGTACTTTTTGGTTTTTTTACATTGCCTAAAAATCCATTAATTTTTTTTATGGCATTTTGTTTTTGAGTTTTTATATTTAAATTTTTTGGCTTGTTTAATAATAAATTAAATTGTTTAGGTTGTCTGAATAAGTTTTTTATTTTATCTGCAGCATTCAATCCGCCAAAAGCTCTATTGCCCACACCAAGCACACTTTCTATTTTTTTATTTTTATTTGTTGAACCAAAAAAATCTGTTACATTAACATTTTTACCTTTTGAAGATAACATACTATTAACATTCATTCCTGCCTTTTTAGTTTTTCCACCGAACATCATGCTAATGCTATCGCTAGTTTTTTTATTTCCGCCACCTAACATATTAGTTATTTTATTGCCAGAATTTTTATTTCCACCACCTAACATATCAGTTATTTTATTGCCGGAGTGTTTACTTTTTCCGCCAAGCATGGTATTTATATTCATGTTGGATTTTTTACTATTTCCGCCAAGCATATTTGCAACATCAATATTTGAGTTTTTTCGTTGCAACATTGTTGCTATTTTATTTTCAGACTGCATGCTGTCTGGCATATTTATTTTTTGTGTGTTGTTTGTTTCATTATTCATTTTGAACCCTGTAAGCATTTTTATTTTTTGTGAATAGTTTTCCATTCCATCAAGTGATTTAAATTTTCCTGATAAAAAATTTGAGCCATTTGCTCCACCCATTATTTTATCTACAAAATTTACTGTTAATTTATTATTAATATTATTTGCACGATTTTCGTACTCCGCCATTCCATCAGGCATCTCGTACTGTTCTTCTTCAGGGTCTGGGGCTCCCATGACATTTTTCATCATCATAGGTAGGCACTCTCCTGTTCTTTTTTGAACGCGGCGATAAACATGTATATTATTACCACAAAAAATAGTACGTAAGGTAAAGTATGAAAGTAAGACATATATTTATCTATACTATCATGTATTTGCACGCTTGTTGCCGGGTCAATATTTGCCCCTAGAGCCGTACTGTTATCTGTTAAGTCCTTTATTACCGGGACTAAGTGAGCATCAAAAACTTGAGTGAATACTATGTATAATATTCCTAAACCAAATAATGTTACTAAACCAAATATCCATGTAAATCCTATTGAGTAACCTTTTTTATTCGCCATCTTATTATCTCTAACCAACAATGATTTATATATATATTTTTTATTTTCCGCCATATGCTGGTATTCTGACTGATTTACTTTTTCCTGGTGATTTGATACTCCCACCACTAAAGTTAGTGGGATTCTTAGCTGATGTCATATTGTCACCTCTAAAGGAACTATCTCGTCCCGATGTATGCTTTTATACAGGCCATACATACCCTTTGATAATATATTTCTTGCCCCAACAATATCTCTATCATTTTTATAGCCACAATTTTGGCATTTAAACACTCTGTCATTAATGTTATTTATTGAGTTGTCTAAACATGACGGGCAGGTTCTTGAAGAATATTCTTCGGAAATTTTATTTAATCCTATTCCATATTCTTCTGATTTATTTTCTATTTTATTATATAATTTATCAAATGACCAGTAGTTGTTTATCATTTGATTGCTTAATTTATTTTTTGATTTTGAGTTCCTAATGTTTTTAACGTCACCAATATATATTTCTGTAATATTTTGTTGTTGTATTATTCTAAATAATTTTGCTACTAAATTATTAAATAAATTATTTTGATAAATTGTTCTTTTATGATATAGTTGTTGTAACTTTTTTGATGTTCTGCGATTTATTTCTGATAATTTTTGTTGTTCTAAAGATATTAGTTTGGTATAATGTTTCCATTGTTTAAAAAATCTATTACTTCCTATTAACTTGTTTAATCCGTTGTTTGAGTATAAACCAAAAATTCTTTTAATTCCTAAATCTATTCCTATCTTGTTATTTATTTGTTTTATCAGTGGTTCTTTTATTTCTATTGTTTGATATAAATAAAATTTTCCTTGTTTATAATGTATTTGGCCACGCTTTTGTAATCCTTTATGTTTTAGTATTCCATTATATTTTATTTTGAATGATTTTAAATTATATTTTTTTCTTAATTGTCTCGATAATGGTATTGTTGTTTTTGTTTTGTTTAAACTATACTGTGAACCGTCTATTACTAAATATGATGGCAGTGTTGTATTTGTTTTTCTGTTCTTTAAATATTTGGGTAGACCTACATTTTTTTGTGTTTTTGATTTTATTAATTTAAATCTGGCATTGTTTGTTTCTCCATATATTTGTAATCTGGGTAATGCATAACTTCTGCCTAATAATTGATAATCATTTTTTTGTTGTATTTTTTGTTGTAAATCATAAAATGATGGAATTTTTTCTTTATTAAAAAATGCTTGTCTAACATTATAGTTGGCAATATTATAAACACAACTACTTAATATTAACATTTCTTTTAATATCTTTTTCTGTGTTTTGTTTGGTTTTAATTCAACCACGTTCGTTCTTTGCATTTTAATTATTCCTTTGTTCTTCTATATATTTTAATATTGTTTTTTCTGAAATATGCCCTATTGTTTCGGCATAATAACTTCTTGTCCAAAGTGAGGGCACTCGTGTTCTTACAATTGATATTTCTTTTCGTAATATTCTTGATGTATATCCTTTTAATTGTTGAACTATCCAATGAACTGCTTGTGTTGGACTGGCACTAATAAACAAATGTATGTGGTCTTTATCAGTTTCCATTTTTTTAATTGTTATATTAATATTTTTTGCTTTTTCTTTTAATAATTGTTTTAATCTAATATCCACATAATCAACTAATAATTTTTTACGATATTTAACACACCAAATAATATGATAATTAATATTATAAACGGTTGTTTTTGATTTTTTCCATCTTTCTATTGCCATTATGTATACACCATGTATCTAATATATAAATGTTGCGGTCTAAATTCTTCCCACCACTAAAGATAGTGGGATTGCTTTAGACATTAATTTTCATGCTCATGATGTTTTTTAATTTATTTTTTAATGATAACGATTTAGTTTTAGATACTTTATTTGCTGTGGACTTTTTTAATCCTGTATTAACTACACTAGGGACTTTGTTAGTCATTGGCATTTTAAACCCTTGATTAACTGCTTTAGGTGTTTGCATTGCCATAGCATTTTTCATTGTTCCCATAATGTTTGGTTTAGCTGTAGTTATTGGGTTTTTATAAGTATCTCTAAAACTATTTCCTGAAGCAATATTTTTTCCGAACAATCTATCGACTGCATTGTTTGCTTTATCATAACTTGATTGTTGTGGTTTTTTTTCAAAAAAAGTTTTTGCATAATTTTGTATTTTGTTATCTACTAACCAACTATCCATATAATTTCCACCATTACCTCGACCATACTTTTTAGGTAAAGATACTTTCCCATAAGGCAAAATCATCGCACTAGAAAATACTCCAGTCATTGTGTTTGTATTTGCAAGAACATTGGTATATGTGTTTGCCTGTGCTTGTGTTTGTGCTTGTGCTTGTGCTTGTGCCTGAGCTTGTGCTTGAGCTTGTGCTTGTGTTTGTGCCTGAGCTTGTGTATTTGGGTTTGCTTGTGCCTGAGCTTGTGCTTGAGCTTGGGCTTTTGTTTGTTCCTGAGATTGTGTATTGAGTATTTCTTGAATTTTTGTGTCCATAGCAGTCTCTTGTGATTGTTGAGATGCCCCTGTATTAAACATATTAATTAAATTTTTATTTGCCGCAAAAGTTTCTTTTGAAGATATATAAGAATTTGTTTTAGATTTAGCTTGTGTGCTGGTTTGAATTTGTTCTGCAATACTAGCTGTACGAACCTTTGCTGTTTCGGCTTTCATATAAGTTTTCATTTGTGTTAAAGATTTTACATTCGTTGGGCTTGCATCAAACGTTTGTATTCCAGTAAAAGTATTTACTTTAATTTTGTTTCCTTCAATTGAAACATCTTTAACATCTGAAACTTCTATAGTATTTGAATCCGTAGACCCACCGACAGTGTTCACAAAAGTAAATACTTTAGGTTTCATTCTCATTGTAACTTTAGAAGCTATCCCGGGAATATATTTTTCCATGGCATCACCAATCTTATCTCCACCTTTTTCAAACCAATCAGTCCAATACCCTGTTTTTTCCAAAATTTTATTTATCTTACCGCCTGCCCCAGATTTCGTCATAGCCCCACCTATTAATCCTGATGTCACTGCACCCCATGTTGCGGCACTTACTAAACCACTAGGTGTAACTTCTTTATGAGCTCTATATCTATTAGTTGCATAAACAGCTATACCTTCTGGAACTCCTGCTTTTGCTATTGTGGTGGCACCAGTCCAAAAAGATTTTTCTGGGGCCCCTGCTAATACTGCTCTGGAATAAGTTCCTCTACCTATAATTTCTGACGCTGCATTCGCAGAAAATAATGCTCCTACTTCAGCCAATCTTCCTGTCCATCTATCTTTTACAGTAGCACTTACTGCACTGTCTGCTTCTGCATCTGAATATCCTAAACTTAAATAATAATCTTTTGTACCTTTTGTAAAATCTTTACCTGATGCTGAAACTCCTGGAATCCATCCAGCTACTGGAAGGTCTCCTAGGAAACTTCTAGCAACTCCATCCCATCCGCCACCAGTTAATTTTCCTTTATCATCATATTTATCATTATAATCAAACCAACCTTTACTTTGTTCTAAATCTTCTAAAATATCTCCTGCTTGAAAACCCTTATCAAATTGTTCCGGGTTCATTCTAAAGTCTTTTTCTTTATCAGTACTTATACCATAACTTGTAACTCTTCCGCCTTCCATCCATAATGGTGCCCCGGTCGCATATTTGGCTGCGAAAGTTAATAATGCTGGTGGGGCTGTTGCTGCTACTAGTAATGCTCCTCCTGCTACAGTTGTAAATTCTGTGGCTTTACGTAAAGGTGTTTTTCCTAAACCATAAAATTCTGCAGTATCTGCGCGTTCACCATAATCTAATGTATACGGGGTTTCTTCAACCACTGCTTGCTTTACAGTTTCTGTCCCAAGTTGTCCTATTCCTTGAACTCCTTTAGTTGCCATGCTACCAAATAATTTAACACCTCTATCTTTTATTAAATTTCCAACATTTAATAAAACCCTTGCAGCATCTCCTTTCTCACTTAAAACATTTTTTGGAACTTCTTTATCTGCAACAACAATTTTATCTGACATTAACTGGTCCCATGCTGAAAATACTTTTTTTTCACTTTCCACAACCTTTGAGGCTGCTACAATATCTCCTTTATTTGTTATATCTGCTTCTCTAATAATTGGTAATGTATAATCAATAAAATCATCTCTAATTTTAGTTTTTTCTTTTTCTGCTTTATTATATTTATCACTTTCTTCTTTAGTAAAATCTAAATTTTCTACACTTGTACTAAAATCACTCCAAAACTTATTATCTGCTGCGTCTACTTCTTCACCTATTTTTTTATAATATTTTTCGGCCGCATCTACTCCTTCTTGAGTTCTATAGACAAATTTATTAGTTTTAGTTCCATCGTCACCTACATATGTTTGCATATAACCATCTGCGGTTTGTTGATATTCTGTTATTTTGTTTTCAACAATTTCTTTTCCTGTTTCATACCTAGACTCAGAACCCATATTTCCGATAAGCATTGCTCCTACTTTTGCAGGTGTAAGCTTTGAAATATCTACATCCGAAGGTTTTATAATTGGAGTTGTTGTATCTGCGTTTGATTCTTCCGCTACAGCTTCTTGATATAATCTAGCCCCTTTATCATATGTTACTGGGTTATCAATCATATCTCCAACACGTTCATCACCAATCATTGTATTTAATATTTTTTCTGAATTAATTTTTGTATCTTTATCCTGATTTTTTTTTAAATCAAGTTGTATATTTAGAGGGGCTTGTGCTAATTCTATACTTCTTTTATCTAATGCTTTTGCGAACCATGCATTTTCTTTATCATCCCCAAAAAATTTATTGTCTATTGCTGCATCATGTTCTATTGCTAATGATTGTAAATCAAGTGAACTTGTTCCTGCATTAATTCTAGTTTGCCAATCTTGTTGGTGTGCATATTCTTTAGTATCTTTAGCATCTGTTGGTTTTCCAAATATTTTATCTCTCCAGGACTCGGCTTTTTTATATGGTGATATAAGTGAATTAATAGTATTTGTTGCTTTATCTTGTCTCAACTCTGCGGCTCTTTGTTCAGAAGCTTTTATATCTATAAAGGTTCTATCATTTGGTATTCTTGGCCCAGGCATTATAGCCCCTGTTGGCGCGTCAGCTGTTGCTAAACGTTCAATAATTGTGTCAGGGATTGTTCCTGTAGGCGTTTCCACTATAAAAGACCCTGGCATAGAAGTTGTATCTTTAGGGGTTGTTGGATATAATGTTGTGTTTAAAAAATCTTTAGTTGCCACTTTAGTTTTAATTCCTGAATTTTTATTTGTTGGATAACGGTTACTTAAAAAACTTACTGGTTCTTTTTGAATATATGAACTAACAACTGAAGATGCTATAGCCTGTCTTTGTTTTTCATTAATTGCATTATTTCTATTAGCAACAATGTTCATTCTATCCTTAGCGCCTTTAGTGTCTATGATGGACATGCTGTTTATAAAGCTTTGTGAATTTTGTTGTATTCTAGGACCAACTTGTGAGGCCATTTTATTTTGCACTGCCATAGCTTGTTGTAGTTGTTTATTTGATATTATAGCTGCTTGTTGTTTAGCTTTTATTTGTGCTTCTTTAGCCCGTGCTTTATTTTGTAAAGCCACCAACTGATTGTTTGTTACTGCATTATGAATTTCATTAGGTGTTGCAATAGTTCTTCCAGAAGAATCAACATAACCAAACTCTCTACTTGAAGTTCCTGCCACGCCCATATTTATACTATTACTCGATTGAAGATTATTAAAAAAATTCATTGCAGGGTCAAATGATTGTGGAACTGCATTATTAGAAGAAGTTTTTCCAGAAATTTTTTTGGCTTTAGCCTGTGCAGCTGCAATCTTTCTCGCCCTAGTGGCATTGTTGTCTCCAGGGTTAATTGTAGTACTGCTACCACGATTACTTGAAGAACCTGAACTACTAGATGAAGAACTTGAAGATGCTTTAGCCGTACTCTGTTGCTGATTACTAGTCATTAAACTTCTAAGATAATCAGCATTATTCATAGCTGTCATATTTACCAGAACCTCTCGGAAGTAGTTTTACCAGTATCTGGGTTTAAAAATGAATAACCTCTAACTCCATAGTTGTAACGATAATCATCTTTGTATATAGGTTTAGCATTTGGGTCTAACACCATTTCATAAGATGGTGAACTACCATAAGCATTAGTTGGATGGTCTTCACTCAATGTATTTTTAATGTAAGAATCTCTATCAAAATTAACTTTTCTAAAAGTATTTCCTTTAGCTGCGCCATAATCTATTTGGCCAATGTTTTTATCACCGACAAAATATTGTTCTGATTTTAACTGAGCCTTTTGGTTTATATCTCTAACAACAGTTCTTCCGCCATCACTATAATTACCTTGTTGGGTTCTTTTATAATTAGTTATGAAAGGTGAATAAGTCTTAACCACAGATGTTGCGTTGTTTGGAGAGTAAACACTTTCTTTTTTCAAATAAGCTTCTCTACGAGTATTCTCAAAATCACTACTGTTTCCTCTAGCATAACGATTTTTTTCATAATTAGATTTTGCATAATCACCATACAAACTTTTTTTAAGTAACCCGCCAGTAGCAGCATATTCACTAACCTTATCTAAACGCACAGCTCTTTTTTTATCTCTTTTAGTATCATCATCATCTGAATCTTCACGATAATAACTTTCAAAAGTTGTTCTTCCAAGAATTTTTTTTGTTATTCCAGTCTTGTAATAATCTTTTTCAGAAGATACATAAGGAGTATATTCTTTATCATATCTTTTATATCTATCATCTTTATCAGTATATTCATACAAGTTATTGTTTATTCCTCTTTTAACTATTCTAGAAATTTTATTAGTTTCTGGGTTTATATAAACTTCTGCAGGAACATAAGTTTTATTAGTTATTTCTTTTTTAGTCTCTCCGCCATCTCTTTTATAATAATGCTTTTTAGCTAAATACTCCTGCGTTGGAGCTTTATACACATTACCTGTTTTAATAAAATTATCAGGAATATCTAACTTCCATCCCTTATTAATTAATTTAGTAGATGTGGGGGCTAAAGAAAAAGTTCCTTTTTGATAATCACTACGTACTGTCAAATTATCGCCTTTCTTTGAAAACCCAGAAATAAGTTCTGAACCTTTAAGTTTTGTTAAGAAAGTATTTTGTGCTACTGCTATTTGTTTTTTCCCTGCTATACCTGTTAAAGTATCTGGCATGAAAGACTTCAGACTAATATTTTTTCCTGAATATAGTGAATAATTTAAATTGTCAAACGGAGTTGCTTTGGATAACGTGTTTGCACTATGTTGCATTCTAGCCATTTTTGAACTGAAAGAACCAGATTTTGTTGGAGTGTTAGTTTTATAACTTGGAAGCCTAGAAGACGATTTTGAAGCCGAACTACTCTTTCCTCGTTTACCTTGATTTTGCATCATTTTGAATACCTCATTAAACATAGCTACTATTGGGCGGCTACTCATTTATATATATATTTTTTATAACGAGTGGTATATAAGAAAATGCTTGGGGAGGAAAAAGAAAGAATTGGATAAAACTTAAAAACCTCCCCAAGGCTAAAAGACATTCCGAGGTCGAAACGATTATTGAATACCAGAGACACAAATGTTTTCTTTGGAGGAAAATGATGCCCTCTGATAAAAATAATTATAAAGTGCCAGGGAATTAATTAGGGTTAACATCCCTGGCTAGGTTTGATTTTATGAAAAGAGTATGATATCATTAATATGATTTCATAAGTTTCTAAAAAGTATTAGGGTATATAAACCTTTCGATTTACAACCAATTAATACATCTTTGAATAAGGCACTCGCTCATCAAAATCTTTTTTCCAATCAATATGTGTTAAAATTCCCATCTCTAAAAGTTTGTCTGAAATAGATTGTTCTTTAACAACACCATAACCTTCCTTGTAACACTCATCAACTTTCTTCATTGACATTACTTTTGTTTTAAACTGTTTAGACAACCGCTCATCTTTAGGAAAATCCTTCTTGAAATGCGCAGACAGCTTGTCATACATTTTTAGACTATCTTTATATTCTTCTTCTTCCATCTCTTCAGTCCCACGAATAAATATAGTTTTCCATTCTAGATAAAAATGCAAATCCTCACGTTCTCTGTCAGACTGTAAAACAAATTGTAACCGCCCATCAGCATTAGCTTTACGCTTTGCCTTGATAAAACTCTGGGTAATAATTTGCCAAATGTTTTCTTGAAATGTCATTAAGCCTTTAACCTTTACTGCAGTTCTTCTGAACCAACTTTGGGGAACTCTACGTCCCACTCTAACTACTACTGTCATCTTATCTCCTCCTGGTCATTTAAAAAATATTGAAAAATCATCATCTTCTAAATGAAATTTTTTTAATACAAAATTAACTATCATCGGTAAACCGATTGCATACAATACTATCATCCACAAAGAAAATTGATAAACAATATAATGCGCCCATAAGCGTTTAGTCGAAATGAACACTGCAACAACTAAAGCAATTTTTAATATTACTTTACTGGCTGAATTAATAGTTATCTTTTGTGGAATCTTTTTTGGATACTTTAAATCTAAAAACCTTTTCTGGTCCTCAATAGTTTTATGCTCTTGATTACGCAACATGTTCATTTCTTCACGTTTCACTTTATGTTCTTCACGACTCTTTTTAGAAAACAATCGTTTCACTACATTATACACATAGGACAAAGTAAAAATTATAAAAAGATTAGTTGCAAGGTTCACAATCAGTAAACCTCCATAAGATTATATTTGCTAATAAAATAATCTTTGCATGATGGTTTAATATCATACCAAACTCTATATTTTCCAAACGTAAAAACTACTTCAAAAAAATCCTTTTGTTCAAACTCATTTCTTCCTGAAGAAATTTCTATATTATCATGGCAAGTACATTGTTCCACAACCCAATCAATCGACTTAGGAAAGTCTATTATTGGTTGGCATTTATGTCTATCAATACTATGTGTTTTTATATTATTATGAAAATGTTTAATATCTTTCAATACTGCAGTTCCATCATATTTTGTTTTTTTCAGTTCCGTCATCTTTAATCGTCTCTATTAAATAATTTTTAATACTTTCAACATCAACCTTAACCAAATCAAAATTTACTGGTTTGGTAAAGTTCGCAACAATTATATCAGGTTGTGCTTTTGGAAAATAATTTTTAACCAAAATACAATACCTATTAAACCCGTTGTCTAAGGTGTCTGTAATTTTTTTTGTAACATGAGTTAACATTCTTTTTCTATAATAAATAACTTCCGCATTATACAATGCAATCATACGAGCAACATGTGTTGCCCTAACTTCTATTTTTATTTTTATATCCTTCACTCCCAAATTCTAGCACCCGAATCTCTGATACTATAACTAGGAACTAAAAATGGTTCATCACTAAAAACCCACCTAGACCAATTAGGCCCTTGGAGTTCCCAATAATTTTCTAACAAAATACTTCCTTCTTTATTTTTATATTCGTGAGTATAAAAAATTCTTATTCCAGTAACATGCCTAATGACAATAATTTTGTAATCTCTATCTGGAGTACAAAACATTGACAACCCAAAACGAGTTCCAGGAATTTTTAGTTTCCAAATTTTATTTTCTTTCAAAAGACGAGATACTCTTCTACGTAAAATAACTTGTAAAGTTCCCTCATCTTTTAAAAATTGTAAAATACTATTATAAGTTTGTGGAGCATTTTTTATTACTGCAGCAATGTCTTCATCATTATGAACTGTCGCTCTTATTACTTCCTCTTTATTGTTAATTATACATCACCCTGTTCTTCCCTGATTTTCATAATTAATTGTTTTGCATCAGTCATGATTTGTTGCACTTGTTTTTTTGATATAGGAATGTCATACTGGTTCTTTACGTGAAGAGTAATTCTATTCATAGTCAGTGTCGTGTCATTAACCATAATATCTTGTAATGCAAGTAACAACAAAGACTTGTAAATATCTGTTGAAGAAACTTCACTACGAACGACATCTTCATCATACACATTTCTTTCCCTAACCTTCAAGTATTTTGTGTACAACCAATTTGGAACTTTAGGAAATTTTATTATTTTCCAAAAATTTGGATGTTTTTTTAGTTTCTTTTCAATCTCAGTTAATGAAGTGAACTCAGTATATGAGCCAACGTTTTTAAAATCTTTAAGTCTCCATGGGTCGTTACTTGGATTTTTATCTTTAACATAAATTGCGCCAAGACCTCTACCAAATAAATCTATCCAGTAATTTACGAAAGAATTATGAACCAATAGATTATTTGCAACATAATTTTTGTTTTTGTTTACATTTAATATATCATAAACATCCACATTTGGTTCTTTATTTATTTGTATTATTGATTCAAACTTATTTGATATTGTAAAAATTTTATGATTATGTGTTAATTCATGTAATTGTTTCCATCCATCATTTGTAAAAAAACTATGATTTTTTGTGGCCTTAATTTTATTATTTGTTGTAATAATTTCAAAGACTATATCATTTTTTGTTTTTACACAAGCTTCAGCAAATTGATATTCATACTTTTTATTTTTTATATCATAGCTTAATACTTCAATGTTTGATTTATTTTCTAAATGTTTTATTTTTTGTAAACCCTGTCTAGTATGTATTAAAGTGTCCCCATGTAAACATTCTAAATAATTTTTTTCTATCTTAACAATTTTTAATGGAAAACATAAAATAAATAATAAATGTTTTGTTCTAACTTCCGCTAACCGTTTTTTTAATTCTTTAGACTCTTTTTTTGCCCAATCCGCAGAACTATTATGTACAACAAAATTATTAGCAATATAATTATTATTATCTTCAACATTAATTATATCATAAACATCTATTTTTTCTTTTTTTGTTATGCTTTTAATTTTTATAAATTTATTATTAAAACATACTAACATATTTTTATTAATATGTTGCAATTCTTTCCATCCATTATTTGTTAAAAATTTATGTTCTTTAGTGGCTCTTATAATGTTTTCATTTTCGATTTCTAATTCATATACATAATCTGTTTTTGTTTTAATTATTGTTTTGGCTTTTTTAAATTCTGTTTGTTTATTTTTTATATTATATGATAATACTTTAATATTTTTTTTATTTACTAAAGTGCTTATTTTTTTAGGACCTTCTAAGGTTTGAATAATTGTGTTTCCACAAATACACGCAAACCTTACCGCTTCATCTGCGATTATTGGTTCGAACGCATTTAATTTATTAATTTTATCCATAACGTCTTTATTGTTATAGGCTAAATGTCTATTGGGGTCAAATCTTATTCCAATTAATTTACACCATTCTCTAGCTAACATTATTGAGGCAGACGATTTTCCAGTATTTGAAACAACAAACCCGTTAGCTATAAAATTATGATTATCTCTAACATTAACTACATCATAAACATTTTGTTTTCCTAAATGTTTTATTGATTTTATTATATTATTTATTATTTTTTTATTATTATCAACTGTCACAATTTTTTTAGTTTTATCATTTATTTTCAAATCTTTTAATTCTTTATATGTTCCGTCCATTAATAAAAACGGATGGTCTGCAGTGGCCTTTATAATTTGACCAGTTATTAATTCTAATTCATATACATCATCATACTTAGCAAACTCTACACCGTCAGAATCTTTTATTTCTAATTTTTTAGTATCCTTATTAAATGAATAAACTTTTATTGGACCTTTATTTATTAGTTCTTTTAATGGAACTCCAACCGGATATTTTGTTAAATCTCTAGGCATCATCAATAAAGAATCATCTGTCAAACATCCTTTCTCAGAAGTCATTAGTACCATACTATCGTAGTTGGCTAAATTTCTATAAAGTAAATGTTTTGCAAACATTCTAAATATGTTGAAACCTCTGTTGTTTGGTTTTTCTCCTTCAACATATTTTTTACCTTCTTCATTGTGCATTTCTTGAATTATAAATAGAATATCATTTAACCCAAGCTTGACACTACTTGGATTGTCTGTCTTAAAAGATTCTTTAATTATGTTTTCTACTAATCTCCTAGTACCAAAACCTAACTCTTTTGCGTCAGCCATTTAAGGATTATTTATTTCCTGGTTTTAATTTTAATAACGCTGTTATTTCATTACTATATTTTGATAGCTCTGCTTGTATTGCATCATTGATTACGTTGGCTTTTGTTTTATCTGTTATTGCCGCTAGTGCTGATATCTTTTCTTTCATTCCAAGTCTTAAATGAAACCCATAAAATGTTTTTTCTTTAACTTGAACTACTGGTTCTTCAACTGCAGCCATTATTTTTTCAGCTACTTGTATTTTAATTGGTGGCTCAACTACTTCAAAATCAAAATTTGTTTCTGTTTCGGTAAGAGGTTCTTCGTCTTTATTTACTTGTTCTACAATAGATTCTTGTTCTAGCTTTAGTTCTTGCATTGGTGTTTCTATTTCTTCAATTTGGTTGTTTTCTTGTTCTGTCATTTTTGTACCCTCTTAGATTAAGATATTGATATATCTTCTTAATTTTTACTCCTTTATATATTTAACCATTCTATAAACATTTTAACTCTTTATACTCTTGTGCCATTAATTGTAAAAACTTCTTTCTACTGTCTGCGTTTGCTGATTCAATAGTATCCTCACAGTATATTTGATATATACGGCTTACACTATCTTCTTTCTTTCTTAGCGTTCTTCCCATACGTTGAATGGTTTGTTTCTGTGAAGATTCTCCCGCCATTATTATTGCTAAATCTATTTTTGGTAAATTGTATCCTTCATCTAAAACTTTACTAGCCAGCAATATGTTATACTTGTCATTTTTGTAATCCATCAAATTTTTTTCTCTAACTGCATCTGATATTCCACTATGTATGATTCTACAATTAATACCCAAATCTAGTAGATGCCAGTATAGTTTTGATGTCTGTGAATTATATTGATTAAACACTATGATTTTTTTATGCTTATATTTATTTATTATCTTTTTTGCCACTATAAATTTTTTATAGAAATTGTTTACTAACTGTTTTCTTGCATTTAACATTGCTAAATATTTTGGTTTGGTTGGTGTCTTCAACATCATTATTTGTTTATGACCTCCATGTATTTTCATCAGCGATGATATTTGATGTGTTACTCTGTCATATTCTATTTTTGTTTTATCATCCAGGTTTACTGAAATGCTTGTGAATATAAATGGATTTAATATGTCATCATCTAATGCTTGCTTTAAATCATATTTAAACACGTTGTAATCAAATATTTTCATAAGGTCATAATGTTTATCATCCAAACGCTTTAGAGTGGCTGTGAGTCCTAATTTGTATTTAAACTTATGTTCTAATACTTCCAATAATCTTTCAGATGCAAAATTATGGACCTCGTCCACAATTAACATATCAAATATTTCTAAAGGTAACTTGGTTATTGATTGCATATTGGTTAATGTAATTTTTGTTATTTCTTTAATCTTCCCATAAAATACTCCTACGTCTTGAATCTTTAATCCTTGGTCTATCAACTCTTTATACCATCCTGTTTCTAGAATAACATTTTTTGGTACCACCACTAAAATTTTAATATCTGGATGTTTTTTAATTATTGATTTTATTATATCAACTGCTATCAAGGTTTTACCACTACCTGTGGCTACTTCAAAAATGGCGTTGTTATGTTTTAAAAAATATTTTTTTGATTCAGTTTGCCATTTATGCAGTTCTTTTTTATTCTTTTTGAGATTTTTTATTTTCTCTTCTAATTCGTCTATGTCTGTATCTTCCATTTTAGTTTTAAGAAAAAAGGTTATACCACACGAATGCAGTATAACCCGGTGATAGGTGATAAGTATTGTTTTAAATGAACTGTTTGTAGTTTGTTTAAACCTGAAGTTTAAATGAACTGTTTGTAGTTTGTTTAAACCTGAAGTTTAAATGAACTGTTTGTAGTTTGTTTAAACCTGAAGTTTAAATGAACTCTTTAATTTTTATTCTTACATACCATAGTTTACTTAATTCATCAATGTGGTCTACAGCTTTACTATTAACTAATATATCTCTAATTCTTGCTTCAATTTCTCCTACTTGAACTTTTAGTATTTTTTTGTTTATTTCTATTTTTATTCACCCTCTTTAGTTTTTGTTGTTGTGGTTGTGGTCTTGATATACCTAAAGCTCTTTCTAGTCTATCGTTATATACTCCGCCTCTAGATTGATTATTGTTGTTATTGTTTTGATTGTTGTTGTTATTGTTTTGATTGTTATTTGAATTATTGTTTGATACTCCTAACATTCTATTAATTTTATCTGAAATACTATTCCCGCCATTTTGACCACCATTAGACATTCCACCAAAACTAAAGGCTTTAGCTAACTTTTCTAGTTTGTCGGTTTTGTCTTGACCTGTCATCTTCTTAATTTCTTGTTCTTTAATATGTTTTACCATTTCAGGTCTTAATTCTAATAATGCTTGTTCTCTTGCTTCCGTCATTATCTTATTTTTGAATTCTTTTTCTTTACGTTTTGTTTCTAACCTATTTTTTATTTTTGTTATAAGTTTTGATATTAATCCAGGCTTCTTAACTTCAACCTTTTCTTCAATTCCATATCTTTCTAATTCTTCCATATTCATTTTATTTCACCTATCATAATTGTTTATATTAATATAATTAATAATGATATATATAAATGTTTTGTTTTACCATTATCCCTTATCATATTCAAAGTCACCTGACACTGGTTACAGTGACACTCATAATATATTCTTAAAGTCTATATATATAAAATTGTTATATATATACACTCTCTGAAGGCTTTTAGAAATGCACAATATTTATTAGAAAAAACATTTGTCAGTGACTGTATATATTTATTACTTTAATATACAATTATATTATTATATCATATATACAGTCACTGCGTCAGTATACACATGTGTATACTCGAACGCGTTTTAGGCTTTTTTGAACTGTAAATGGCTGTACTTTTTTATACCTAAAAGCCATACTAAAACTTCTTATAATAACAACACAAGGTCTGTATGTATATATATGGTGTATATGGGTTATACTTCTATCTCTATATGTATTATATTAACTACTCAGAGAGTATATATATTTTTTAATTTTATATTTTCATTATTTATGATATTTTCTTTGGCTTTTTCTTGGCTTTTTTTGGCTAAAATGGCTTTTTTTGGCTTTCCTTTATAAAAGGATTGGCTATATTGTGGCTTTTTTATAATATTTTTTAGCCATTATGGCTAAAATTTTAGCCAAAATCACTGAAAACCTGAAAAATAATTAGTGACTGTATATACAGTCACTATTTGTAAATTCAATAAATCACAATAAATTATGTTAAAAGTTCAGTGACTATATATATAGTCACTATCTTGTCACATTTTTTCAGTGACACTTTTCCAATATTATGATAGGGTTGTGCAAAATAAAAACATTTATATATATCAAAGAAAATAATAATATTCATATAGAAAAAAAGGAATTAATTTTTAACAATTCTTTTTTGTAAATAGGTGATATATTTATGACATATGAAAAAAACAATAAACATTTATACTTAGGGATAACAAAAGACCTACTGGTCAAAATAAAAAAAATTAATCAATTCTTAGAAATACCCCAACATATCATTATTAATTCTGCATTAAAATCTCAATTAAACATTTTATCAAGTGCTGAAGATGTTATTAATCTTAAACCATATTTTGAACAACATATAAAATTTATAAGATATGATAATAACATTATGACACATATTAGTCAAATTAAAAGATTAAGTCAAATGGCTTTTTTATTAGATACCACCAAAGCGCAATGCATATATATTTTAGTTAATAAAGGTTTAGATGAAAAATTAAAGCTAATGAATTTAAAACAACAATATGTGGTATCTAATAATAGGGGGTACTAAATGACTCCGACTAATTTTCAGATATTAACTCCCAGTCAAATAAATATATTATCTTCACATGATTTAATTAATAAACAAATAGATAAAGTTTTTAATAGAATCTTTAATGCTTCATCAAAAAAATTAGCCAGTATATTATTAACAGGTGATTATATTGATATTAACATTTTATCATTCAAACCTAATTATGAAGCATTCATTAAACGAAATTCTGGATTATTTAATTCAATGGAATCAAATGGTACAACAATTTATTTATTAAATAATGATGTAGCTAAAAATTTACATACAGAATTATTAAAAACTTTACAAAAGATAGGTACAGCCATTGTAGATGCAGATGAAGATGATTCTGAAAAATGGACTAAAAAACAAATTAATGGTCAAGAGTTTTATGAAGTTAATGAAGCAACAACTTTTCAAGATATAAGACAAATTCTTGGTAAGGAAGGAAAAAATATAAATTTTCGTTATCCATTTAGAAAAGCTGATATGAAAGCAGCAGTGTTTGAGAATAAGAATACTCTACAAATGGTTAATGTACACATTAATAATGATGGTGAATATTTTGGTTACCCAGTAACTTATACATATATATGTCCTGAGTGTAGAGAAATCTTTACATGCCCGGAATATGAAACGAGTTCTAAGCAGGCTAATAAGATGGCTTGCACTGGAGAAGTAACTACTATAGATAGTCATAATGTAGAAAAATTAAAGAGATGTAATAATAGTTTAATTCCGGATAATAATAGGACTGAAACTAAAGACTCATTTATTTATGATGTATCATTCATTAATGAAGATGGTAATAATCAAAAGGCTGAAGCTATATCATTCATTCAATTACCCAAAGGAAACATCCGTGTAGTATTACAAAAGATACCTAGGGCTTTCGGAATACAATTAGTTCACATTGTAGATTATGAAGAAATAGAAAAGAAATCTTTAGAACTACCTCCAAGAAAATCTAAACATTATATGTTTGATTTAATAAAAGCTATAGATGATTATATTTTAAAAATAACCAATTATAAACATTATGGGTTTTTATCAATGAAGATGTCTATGCTATTACAATTTTTTGCTAGATATAATAGGGATATAAAAAATAATTATAACATGGCATTATCCGGGACTATGTCTTCAGGTAAATCTCAGTTCTCTAGATATTGGGGACTAACTTTATATTCACAAAGTTGTTGGAGCAGCAATGCAACAAGTATTAGTATACCAAAACTTCGTGGAACAATGGAATCATTTCATTTGTTTGGTAAAGATTATCGTTATCAATATAAAGGTTTATTTGGAGAAAAAGATTTAATCATAATTGATGAAGTTAAAGAAGCCCCTGATGTAAAAAACAATTTGAAGCAGTATGCTTTAGAACCAACTTATGAATATTCCAAACAAGGAAGTAATAATCAAACTTATGAAAGAACCGCTCAATTAATAATTACGCAAAACATCGATACAAAACATTTGGATAGATATGCTAAGGCTGTACAGAAAATTTATATGTCCGACTCTTTAGTGGTTGATGATGAAAGCGTTGGGCCTAAACCAGCCTGGGGGTTTTCTGAAGATTTAACTCTGCCATTGTATGCTTATGCAAATCCTTATTTACAGTATGCAGTTCAAAAGGCCAGAGATGAATATGAAAGAAGTCAAATCAATTGGATTGATGGTTCTGAACTTGCACTGAAACAAAGGTTTTTCTTTTATTTTTATTTAAGTTCTGAAGAAAGCAATCATGAATTAAAAACAGTAATCCAGGAAAACAGTGTTAACAAAATTATATCAAACAACACAAACATTGTTAAATTAATGAATTGTGATAAGTTAGTTAAGTATGTTAAAGACCAGGAACACTTGTTTGAAAATTATAATGATATAAAATATTTTAACAAAGTTGATGATATTTTAAAAACTTATAAGAAACGAAATGACGCAAGGACCAAAGAAATGGCTTACATGATAATTAAAATGTTAAGAATGATTGATGGGCGTAAAGAATGTAATGATACAGATTTAGAAATTTTTACTTACATTATAGAAAACATAGATAACAAAATAGAAATTATTAACACAAATAATTTTGTCATTAAAGGAGCGCACTCAGTGGTTTTAAAAGTAGATGAAAGAAACGCTGAAGATGACGAATGGGAAAACAATAACAATAAAGGAAACTTTTTTTAGGTGAAACAAATGGCATTAAGCGAAATAAAACAAAACATAAATAAATTAGAATCATTGGATACAACAACTCTTATTAGATATATCAATGAATTATATTTACAAGAAAGAAAACAAACAAACAAAATTATTGGGTTACAAGGAAAAATTAAAAATTATAAAAGAAAAATATTAAAGGTTGTAACTTTATTAAACAAAGTGTTTGAAACAGAAGAACCAGTAAAGCTATGGAGAAAACAAAATGATTGAAACCATTCCAGAACAGGACTTATCAAATATTAAAATTGTAACTATAGAGGATTTGTTGGTGTATTGTAAAAAAACCCTTACATTTTTTTCAAAAACTTTATTATTAAAACACGGGTTTACACCTGTAGAAATAAATATTCTTAATGGAATATATGACATGGAGATTAAAATGATTAACGAATTAGTTGAACAAAACTTAAAAAATAAGATTAAAAACTTAACACTACAATTAAAAGACTGTAAGATTAAACTGCCACAAGTAGTTAAATCAAAAAATATTTTATCCTTTAATAAAACAAAGATGGGATATCAATGTATTGCCTCTAGAGAAGGTAAAGATAAAACAACAAGAATACATAATAATTTTTGTTACATTGAGGACCTAGAATTAATGGAACAAATATTGAAAGAAGGAACTACTAAAGAACATCCACAAATGGTATACAGAGACATTGTGGCAAAAATAATTAAGTCATATAACTTAAAATGTTCAGTGGATGCATTCAATGGTGGAAAAAATAGAAGTATGTATTATTTTGAAATATATTATTATCCACTAAAAGTATTAGAACATTTAAGAAAAGTTAAATTAAATAAGAGAGGAACAACCACGTTAATTTACAGATGAATAAGACTAAGAGTGTAAAGTTCCAACGACTCGGGAAATATAACTGCAGAGTGCTTTCATTAAATGGGGCAATCTTTGGTTTAATAAAAAAGAGTAAAGTTGGCATATACTTTTATTGGGTATTCATTCCTGCAAATGTAAAGACCTTCGGGGACTTATGTTTTACAACAAGAAAAATTAGGGAAATCCACGACAAAGTTGTGGAGTGCCAAAAAAATAATAATGTAGTTATTGACGAACCAAACGAGTATGAATATTATCTTAAAGAAAAAAACGGTGAAATATAAAATGAAATGGTATGAATATAATAATATAGAAAGAAAAAAAGAAGTGTATGATAAACATACTACTGCGGACTTCTGGGACTGGTGGTCTGGTGGGGAACCTGCAGTTATGGAAGTTAGAATTATGAAGGATTATAAAGAAATTAAAAAATTTGCCCAATCAGTTAAATTACCTTTTTCGGCTAGTGGAGTTTATGTTAAGTCCGCTTATGAATTATCTTTTGTTATTAATAAATTTAAAGACACCCACACTATTTGGTTTGGTGCAAATCCTAAAAGACAAATTATAAGTCCTAGAGGATGGAAGACTTTTTCCGGGAAAGATATTGGTATAGATAAAATTAAATATTTGTTTATAGATATTGATAGAGTTACAAAAGAAGGTGCTGCATCGACTAAAGATTTGTTGAGTGCAGATTTTTTGGCTGAAAAGGTATTGGAAGAATTACACAAAAATAAGTTTGCCGAAAAATATTGTAAAATTTGTTCCGCTAACGGATTACAATTATTAATAGAACTTGATGAACCAATAGTAATGCCCCCACTAGTATTAAATGATAAAGGAAAATATGAACCATCGCCTATTTTTGAACAGTACAAAAAGGTAATAAAAAATGGTATAGGTAAAGTGTTATGTAAATTTTCAAAAAAATTCAATGATGAATATAATGTAGAGATTGATTCAACAGGATTTAATATGGGAAGAGTTATGGCCTTACCTGGAAGCTTTAATTTTAAGCATGGTCTAAAAGTTCCTAGAGGACTTATTGAATTACGTGATGGAAAAAATAAAGGTTTTTCCGATTACTTAATGGAGTTATTTAAATCAAAAAAAATTAAAACAAAAGTGCAGGACCAATACAACAATAAATCCGCTGAAGTAATGCTTAAAGAATATAACTTAGATATAACTAAAGCCAAACAAAACATTATAGTTAATTTAATGATGGATTATGAATTTCCAGACGGAGGAATAAATAATACTTTATGGTATGCACTAAAAATATTATTGCACAACCAAGGAATTTGTAGAGACACAGAACACTATAATGAATTGCACAATATATTAAAAATAAAGCACGACAGAGCATTTCCGGATAATGGTTTAGAAACAGAATACTTAAATAATTATGATGGAACTTTCAAGAAGAACCATATTGATATGGTTCCAACCATAGTAAACAAATATCTTAGGTGCCACAAAATAGTTAGGGATTCAGATAAAAAGGAACTATATTTAAAACCAATATTTCCAGTATCCCCTAATGGTAAAAGTAAAGCAAAAATACAAATACCTATAGACCCTAAATTGTTCAAGTATGATAAGACTGAAGCTTATGAATTAACAGAAGACACTAATGACTTTTTGTTTGATGTAAAAAAGTTAGGTAAAGAATTATTGTATAGAGAATTATCAATACAACAAGCATCCACTATAGAAATGATTTTTTCTTCAAACACGGAGAGACAGATTGTTATAAACTTTTTACACAGTTTCAGAAGTAAGTGGGGGGACCACACAACAATTTATATGATGAAATATTATTTAGATGATTTTATCAATTACAAAAGATGGTGAACGAATGAGAACAGCAATATTTATTGATGGGCTAACATTATTTTATATGTTGGATGGTAAAAGAATTAACTTTGTTAATTTCAAGAAGTGGTTATTAGGTGAAGACACTGGAGTATATAATGCTTACTTTAATAACATGAAAGAGGTTGATTCAAAAAACAAGTTTTTTTCTCACATAGAAAAATCTGGTTTTACCCTATACATTAATAAAATAGAGTTTGATTCTAGATTTAACAATAATGAACAAAAAAATATTGATATGAACATAACTATTGAAGCTCTTAAAAGAGTTAATGATTTTGACAAAATAATTATTGTTTCAGGAAAAAGCAATCTGTTACAATTATGTGAATCTTTAACGCTCCAGGGTAAACAAATACTTATTGTCGCCACACAAAAAAATATTAGTAAATCTTACAATAAATATGAAAAAAAGTATTTATCAGAATACTTTGAAACCCCAGAGGTGCTAATACATGAAATGTGATACAGTAATACAAATAGTGATTGTACTAAATATAACATTTCTTATAGCAGCGTCCGGCATGTATGTGGCTGACAACTATAGCAGTAAATATCCAACACACATAACAATAGTCAATAACGTGACATCAGAAAGAGCGACATTAAATGAGTATTTAGAATATTGTAGTGAAAACCTTAATAACTCTAATGACAAAATACGGTGTATGCAACCACTTATAGAAAAGCATTATAAATATATCAGTAGAAATGATAGTGATATTATAACACACGAAGAATTATTTGTTGAAGGTGGAGATTGTCAGTTTTGGTCTGAATTATGGGAAGAAATTTTTATTTATATGGATATAGATTATGAACGACAATTAATACACGTTGAAGATAATAGATATCATCAGTTCGATATAGCATATTCAAGTTATGGATATTGTCGTGTAGACCAGATACAAGTTGAATGTTTCGCATATGGATAGGTCTATAAAAAATATATATATAAAGCATTAATGGTTTAGTTTAGGTATTAACATACTACTAGGCCAAATAATGTTAGATATAAAAAAATTAATCAAAAATAAAACCAACAGGGTAAACTTTGGTGGTCCTCTTTCTAAAAATTTAAACAAATTTAATCTAAAGGCTTTCGGTGGAAAGAAAGATTTAGATTTTGATGGAATACTTAACAAGTTTGATTGTAAACCAAAAAACACTATGAGACAAGATTATATTCCTTTCAAGCTGGCTAGTGCTTCTAAACTACCCCAAGTGCCTAGACATAAACAACATTTTCAAACAAGGTTTGAAAAGAACAAGGCACCTAAAAGAAAAATTTCTAAAACAAAATATACACCCCCTGTTTCATTAATTAAAGAATTTTCTATGAATCCAACAGTTAAACGTGGGTCTTTAAATATTGGGCGTTGTGGGGATGCAGCTTCATGCATTGTTACAGACGCAGTAAATAGTGGAGTTCCAATGTCGGACATTGAAGTGTTTGGTGTAAGAGCACCTAATCTTAATAAAGGCGAAGATATTTATTCTAATCATATGATAACTAAAGTTCAAGATAAATATTATGACCCAACCAAAACACAGTTCGGATATAAAGATAATGAACTAATAACTGATTCTATAGATTCAAGATATAATACTCCAGTAATACAACCGACAAGTGCATATGTTAAAAAAGGGGCTTCATTAAAAAAACAAGATGAATGGGCTTATATGACAGGAGCACAAAAAGATATAGAACGGGCTGTATATATAGATACTGATGGGGATAGAGTCCCGGATGATTATGATTGTCAAATTAATAATACCATGCGCCAAGATTTCACACCATTCAAATGGGATGTAAATAAAGCTTCAAAACTTTCTGCAGCTAAAAGATTTGGTGGAAAGAACTTGGCAAAATTACAAAAGATAGGTTCCGGTAGAGATAGAAATGTTTATGCTATAGATAAAGATAAAGTATTAAAGGTTGCTAAAAATCCTGGTGGGCTAACTCAAAATACTTCTGAATCAGATTTAGATTGGTTAACAGGCCAAATCAAACATTATGAAACTGGATTGGATTATGTAGTTATGGAACGAGCACAACCTCCAGGTAAAGCTACGGCTAAAATGATGAGACATTTGAAGAAAGCAAGAAGCGATACTAATATGATGCAGTCAGTTCATTCACAAAGAGCAGACTTTTTTAATTCTCCACACTTCGAAAAATCAGGTTTAGACGCTTCAGATTTTTCAAGCCATGATGTAAACCCAATGGAATTTACGGCAAGAAAACAGTGGGGAGAAAAAGATGGTCAGCCAGTACTTGTTGATGGAGGAGCATTAATGGGTGGTGATGATTTATCAAATCATAGAATTAAAGATTTTAAACAAAACGCTTGGCAACTTAATGAATGGCAAGATACTCAAAATCAACGTAAAGAATTTAAACATAAAGGTAATGTAAAAACCCACTATCCTAAAAGTAATCCAGTAGAAAACTTATCAAACTTCCCATTAAACAATGGTGCTTCTTTAGCTAAACAAAATGAATGGAAAGAAATGTCTGGGGAACAAAGAGATGCTCAAAGACAAACCAGCCATGACACAGATGGAGATAGAGTCCCGGATGAATATGATTGTCAACCAGAAAATACAATGCATCAAGATACTAATATATATTTAAGTAAACGTAAAGATAAGACTAAACATTCTATGTATACATATAGTCCTACAAAAAATCAGATAAAAAAAAATACTAAAAACATATTTATTGGGTCAGAATATAAGAATGTTGATTTTAACAAACAACAAAATATAAATCAGTTGTCAGCAATATTAGGGCATGAAGAACAACACAGTATTTTGGATGTAGAACATAATAGTGATACTTCCGCAAAGTTAGATAATATAGCCATTAAAACACTTTTTGTTGATTATGACGATGAAACATTATTGTTAAACACATCTGTGCAACCAAAAGAAATTGTTGGTTATGCAAATAAAAATAAACATTGCGATGATTCAAAAAATGCTTTTAAATTTATCTTTAATAAAGGTGCGTCATTACAAAAACAAAACGAGTGGAAAGAAATGTCTGGAGAACAACGAAACATTGTTAGACAATTCAAAGAAGACATAGACGGGGATAGAGTCCCGGATGATTATGATTGTCAACCAGAAAATACAATGCATCAAGATTTCAGTATATCCCCAGACCAGTATGATTTTGATAAAAAAGAATTTAAGTTTGATAATAAACGAAAAGTAGTTATGATGCCGGTTGAAGAATTATATCATAAACGTGGTAAATATAATTTAGGTGGAACAACCACGATGCAGGATGATTATACCAAACGTAAAACGGTGGGCAAGAATATCACAAAAGCCGCCGGGAGACCTGCAACATATGATGAAGTAACAAAACATATGATTAAAAATCGTAATGAAGATTTAAAACAACAAGGATATAAACCTTCACCACACAAATTAAATAAAGATGATAGTGTAACAATTAAGTATCGAAGGTCTCCACAAAAATATAAGTATGACATGGGAATAATAATGAGCCCAACAAATACTGATTCTGAACGGAGTGGAAGTCTTGGGGATTTAAAAATAGCCCAAGGAGCAAGTCGTAAAGAAGCAGGACAGGCAGAAGTAATGTTTCACGCTAACAGTATGAGAGATGCAGTGATGAAAGATTCTGCAGAAGTCCCAATGATAACAGTTCATGGTTCAGATTTTAACCCAGGAGCAACTATAGGGGAAGGGAGACATAGAATCATTGCCGCTAAAGCCGCAGGATTAACAGAGGTCCCAGTGTTTATTGAACCAAATAATAGATTACCTGAAGGGGCTTTAGATAAGTATAGAGAATTATCTACTGATGAAATACAACAATTTTCTTCAGACCATAGAGTTCCAGGAAAAACCGTTAACACTAATAAACCTAAAAACATAGAATATAAAGAATATGATAAGAGTTCTAAATTTAAACCAACTAAAGATTTTGATGTAGGCTATGATGAGTATGTAGATAAACGAACCCCTGAAGAAAAAGAAGAAGAAGACGAACTTAGATTAGCAAATTTAACCTATGAAATTTTAGGACACTATTAATTAATGAGGAATAAAAATGTTTGATATAAATAAAATGTTAGGAAAAAAGAAAAATAAGATGCCATCTTTTGGTAGTATGAATATGTCTAATACTTTTGGAAAGAATCCTTTATCAAAAATGATTGGCGGAATAACTAAGAATCCATTAAAAACTTTTGGGGCTTCACCTAAACTACAGAATCAATGGAAAAATTTCTCGGTTAAAACCAAAAATAATTTGCGAAAACAATTCAAAGATACTGATGGTGATAGAATTCCAAACAAATGGGATTGCCAACCTAAAAACCCTATGAGACAAGATACTGTATATCATGGCACCACTCCTTTAGCCGCTATGAGAATTAAAAAAACTGGTATATTAACCAGTAACGAATTAAAAAATAAAGGTAATCCTGAATTTGTTCAGAGTGATAAAACTCGTCCTGATAAAACTTATTTTTTTAAAGATAAAGCAAGAGCTGAAAGTTGGGCGAATGTGGTTACGGCAGGGTCTATGTTTCCAGACGCAAATCCTACAGTGGTGGTTGCAGATGTTCCAGGGGATGAATTATTTCCAGATGGAGAAATGGAAACCGGTGGAGCGTTTTATAAAGAAGGTTCTGTTCCAGCTTCACAAATAAAAAAATCTTATGAAATTAAACCAAAATATTCAGCAAAAGATATTGCGGCAGCGGATGCGATAATGAATCCTAAACAAACCCAAACATTAGCAGTTTCTTCTGATGGAAGAAAACAAAAAACTATGAATGGAAGTTTAATGAAAAAAGTTATAAAAGACTCTAATGGGAATATGATAATAAATGAAAAAACTGGAAGCCCATTAACTACTCCAATATTTGAAGGAGACCCTTACACTGTTAATAAATATGGAAGAAAAATATATTAGAGGATAACAATGAGTGATTGGCGTGGACATTTAAAGTTTGGATATTCTATTCAGTTACCAGTATTTATTATTTTATTTCTAACAGCATATTTTGTCGATAATCCTTATTTAGTTTTTTCTTTAGCAGAAGTTGTTGCAGGAATAACACTATTTATTATAGCGCCATTGATTCCTGACTTGGACCATCGTAGTTCTAAAATAACTAATACCAGTACAGTACTATTATTATTAACTGTATGGGTTTCTATATATTTTGAGAGTGTAATGTTTATGTATTCTTTAGTAGCTTTAACTCTTGTGGTTCTTATTTCTACATTTACTAAACATCGAGGAATAACTCATCGTGTTTGGTTATATTTTCTTTTAGGGTTAATATTGTTTTTAACTACAGGATTAGTTGTGGCTGCAGTAATATTAATTGTGGGTGCCTGGTCCCACATTTGGTTAGACAATAGACATCATTAAAAATAAACAAATTTTAATATTGTCACAACAGTTGTTAGTATTAGTAATATTATTGCAATCATCCAAAGCCAAGTATATGAATTATTTGTGTCTACTATTATTGGAGTAACCACTTTATCTACAGGAGCAGGCGTGGGGATGTTATCATTAATGCCTTCGTGTTCACTTTCATTTAATACAACTGGAACGGTTTCTAGTTCAGGAATTATTACAAGCATTGGTTCAGTAGCGTTTATAGAATTATTAAAGTTAACTACTGGTTGTTGATAATAAGACCTACTTCGGCTTCCACTGCTTCCACCACTGCTTGTTGCAGTTATTGTTTCACCTTTGTAAAAAGAAGTCATTACCATAGTGTAATTATTTTGTGTTAATAAATCAGTTTTTAGTGTCAGATTGTAATTATTGTAACAGTCACAAAACCAAGAATTATTAAATATTTCTGTGCATCCTTCAAAAGAATATTCTCCAGCATCAATAGTGTAAAGCCCAGTTACTGTAACTTTTAAAGTTTCACACTTATCAAAAGTATGTATTGTTTCAGTGCTTCCAGCAGTTACGGCTCCAACAATATTTATTGTTAGTAGAATCATTAGTATCATTAAAATAGTTTTTTTCATTTCGTATACCTCATATTATAGTTTAATCAAAAAAAAATAAAAAAAAATAATAATTAAGTGTTAACTTAATTATTTAAAACTGCGCTAACTACATAAGTAGATGGTGCTACATTACCAAAGGACATAGTTACTGGATATTTATTAACATCTCCAGGAGCTAAAGAATTGATTGGTACTGCAAAATCTATTGTGCCATCAACATTTTCTGTACATAACCCTATACCAGTTAGTTCTTGAACTACATGATAATATGCTGAAGTTGAAGAAACACCTACATCAATAAAAGTTAGGCTAGTTAAATCTGCACAAGTTACATCATTAAGGTCGTTGGATAGACTCACTAATAATATTTTATTAGTAATGTCTTCATCAATAGTATCAGATACTTCTACACTTAGTCCTAAGTCTAAAGTACTTAATCCAGTTATTGCACCAGCAGTTAATGTTGGGCTCCAAGTTACGGAACCATCTCTGGTATTTACAATTGCTGAAGTTACTGTTTCTCCATGGTCTACTTCTGCGAAACCTATAACAATAGGACTTTCTACATCAACAGACATGGTTGCTGTGTTTGATAAGTAACCAACTATAACGGCACTTACCCCTCCAATAATCATTAAACCCATTAATAAGGCAACTATTGGTATTCCAAAAATTTTTTTAGTATTCATATTAAAGATATATTTATTTAGGTGACTTATAAATGTTTTCATTTTATATACATTATATATTTTTTAACGTTATAATTCGGAACATTTAAATACTAGTTAAGGTTTTTACTTTACTATGCTTAATAAAGTATTGAGCACTAAACGAAAAGGTATATACACCATGACAGAAAACGAATTTGATAAATTATACAAACAGGATGACTCCGCGGAGACATCAAACAACACAGCTAATTCTGAAGTAAAAGAAGAAATTGTAGTAAGTGGAGACGCTGGTTTAGAGTACGATTTTAACAAAGCTTCAAAAACTACTAAAGGTCCAGAACGAGAAAACTTGGATGGTAAAACTGTAACTATTACAGATATGAAAATAATTTTACCAAAACCTGAAAAACCTTGGGACTTATCTAGAGATAAAAAAACTAAATACAAAAGTTGTGTGTTTATATTATTTTATGATAATGAAGGACAGAGAGAATATTATTCTGGAGTAAAAGTTTTTGAAAGAGAAGTTAATGGAGTATTCTCATATTCAGACCCTAACATTCAAAATAGTGGAAAAACACAAATCACTGGTTTGAAAACACTTTATGCTGCATACAAAAATAAAAAGCCTGAAGAAGTTAGCATGTTCGAATTTTTATCGTTCCTTAAAAGTCAACCAAAAGTTGAACTTAAATGGACACCTATAGAATGGAACAACTCTGAAACTGGTAAAGACGAAATTTCACATAAGAATTTTGTTGCTAAGTTTATTTAAATATTTTTTTTATTTTTTTAATAATTATTATCAAGCATTATTACACAGGGCTATTTGATATATTCAATTGATTTTTTCGTTGTGTAATAATATTAATATTTACGTGCGGTTGGTTGGAGTTATTCAGCAGAACTATGGTTTTTGTATATGAATAAAAAGACCCATACATCCGCATTACTAGGGCTCGTAGCATAACGGCTAATGCAGTCGCCTTGCAAGCGAAAGACTTTGGGTTCAAATCCCAACGGGTCCATTCATACCAGAAACAAAGACAGAACAATATAGCTAACATACGATGTTGTAAGGAAAACCAGGTACTCTGGCAACCTATATCTGTAGTCGCAACAGACTATCCTGCCAGGGGTAAATGAAATACAAGTAACGATGAGATTAGTAAATAATGAAAACTTTAAATGAACCTTTTTGGAATGTTTAATGTTGAGTAATTGTTTAAAATTGTTTGAGTCACTCAACTGGTTTCAAGGTTTATTGCTCTTTGCTGGATAAAGGTAGTTTCCGCCTAAAAGGGAACATTCAATTTGGGGCATAGCTCAGTATGGTAGAGCAGGTTAATGGGATAATTTAATTATTCAATCTATCAGTCGGGGGTTCGAATCCCTCTGCCCTTATTCAATAATCACACTTAACCATACTCCGTAGCTGATGAAAAGGTTATCTAGGTTTGGACGAACGAAAGCGGAGATAATTGTCGTCTCTCAATTGTGCACGAGTAGAGTGGAAAGGGTGTTAGACAACATAAATTCAAGCAGCACATAAAGCATGAACATGTCAAGAAGGTGTGAATCCTTCAAATATTTCCATAATCGGGCTTCGCTCGAGAAGATATATACCGGGAAGATGTTCTTTAAAAAGGGGCACGCCCGCCGGTATTTAATTATTGCACATAAATATTTAGGTAAAAAAAATGAAAATAGATATAATTTGTAATGATTGTTTAAAGATAATCAGGACTGAAGAAAAAGACACATTTGATTATCATCATAAAGATTATTGCAAAGAGTGTGAGGAAAACAAATGAATTAATAGAAGGGATAAATAATGACAATACTAAATTATACAACAAAAATTTCTGTTGATAAAACAATTATGGAAATAGAAAAAATGTTAGCACAAAGTGGCGCATCAAAGATATTAAAAGATTATGATATTAATGGCGATGTAGAAACAATATCTTTTAAGATAGTAACCGAAAAAGGAGAGTTACCTTTTAGATTACCAATGAATGGCAAAGCCGTACTGCAATCTTTAAAAAATCAATCAGAACAATTTAATAAAACAAAATATGGTTCAAAGCGTTTAGTTCCTAAAAGTATGGTTAATAAAGAACAGGCCGATAGGGTTGGGTGGAGAATAATAAAGGATTGGTTAGAAGCTCAATTAGCATTATTCTTTTTACAAATGGTTAAGATGGAAGAAATATTTTTACCTTACATGTATAATGAAGTAACTGGGCAAAACGTATTCAGTATGTTAGAATCAGAGAATTTTAATTTTCAGTTAGAAAATGAATCTAAACCTAAAGTAGCGTATAGAAAAATATTGCAAAACCAACAGGAGTTTGAACAATGAAAAAAAATTATAAATACATGCACATATTAAATGGCAGACCTGCGCATTACGTAAATAATAGACAAATAGTTTTTTCTTGTGGGGTTGTAGAAAATCTTTGTGATACACTAAAACAACTCAAAAAACAACAATTATTAAGTGAAGCCTGGAGATTAAGCAAAGGGTGGATAGAAACAAAAGATTACGGGCATCTTAGAGTTGTGGTGGATTAAATAATGGTTAGACAAATATCTTTTTCTCAAATGAATTTATTCTGGACTTGTCCTAAAACTTGGTACTTAAAATATATACAGAAAGTTCCAACCAAAGATAATTTAGTTTATGCTTTTAGAGGCAGTGTGGTTCATCATTGTTTAGAAACTTATTTTCCAAAAAAAACAATGACGATGGAAGAACTTAGACAGTTCTTTGATGATGAATGGAAAAAATATAAATTGTATGATAGTAAATTACGTAATGCTAAAGAAGAAACTTGGCAGATGGTAATGAGAGGAGTAGATATTGGTTTAAATATTACAGATGTAGAATTAGCGGTTAGCTTTGATGATATCCGGGGCTTTATTGATGTTGTGGATAAAGAGAATTTAGAGATATGGGATTGGAAAACTAGCACTAGAAGTCAACATAATGAATTAGAATATATGGCCCAAGTAAAATTGTATGCATACTTGTATCACAGAAAGTTCGGAGTACTACCAAAATATACTGGAGTTAAGTATCTAAAGTATTCAGGTAAAGATGCATCGTTAGGTTGCGTTCCAACAATGGAAGATATAAAAATAGTTGGTCAATGGTTACAAAAAACCCAGGACAAAATGGAGTTCTATAAAAACAATGTTCATAAGCTTCCAAGGTTTAATAAAGATTATTTCTTTTGTCCATACAAGCATCTGTGGGTTTTAAGTGATGAAGACACAATGGATTTTACTATAGAAGTTTACGGTAATTTTATTAATGTTTCAGGAACTGACGAGTATCTTAATAATTATTTATATGATAAATATACTTATGAATTAGATGATGCAGTCGTTAAAGAAAAAATGATTAAACGAAAGGCGGCAAGAAACAATAAAACCGTTAATATTAATTTAAGTAATACTAAAGTGCATTTGTGGGATAAATATAAAAAGCAAACATACATAGGATTTTTGAATGCTGTAAAACAAACCTTAAATGATTATGCAGTAATAAAGAAAAAGAGCCCAATGATTCAAATTAAAGATATGAGAATATTTGATGAGACTGTAGCGAAGATGCCAGAGAAACTTTTAACTGGAAAAATATTAATGGAACATCAAGATGCAGGAATTACATCATTCGTTAAAGAAGAACGAGGGTGTGTTGAAGCGGCAACTGGCGGCGGAAAGAGTTTAATTATTGCAGATTTTATTAGACGAAAACCTTTCAAGACATTAATAGTTATTCACACTAAAGAATTATTGTATCAGTTAAAGGACACTATAGAAGAAGAGCTTGGAGTAAAGTGCGGAGTAGTTGGTGATGGGGTTATAGATATACAACATATTACTGTGGCAACTATTCAAACACTTAATAGAAACTTAGGAGAATTTGCTGATTGGTTACAGTCAATAAGAAACATAATAATTGATGAAGCACATCATGCCGCCAGCGATAGTTATTTTAATTTGTTTACTAAACTAAAAAATGTTCAGTATCGTTTAGGAACCACAGCCACGTTTGATAGAGATGATGGCCACGAAATGAAACTTAAAGCCATTATAGGAACTGAGGTATATTCTATAAAGAGTCAAGCATTAATTAAAAAAGATTTATTGATGAACCCAGATATTATGTTTATTAAGTATGAAGTACCTAAAGAACAAAAAGAACTAATGGAACAAAAAGCTTTAGGGCAAAATATTAATCCAATACCAGAATACTTACCTTTCTATAAAACTAAAGTTATAGAGAATAATTTCCGTAACGCCCAGATACAAAAGATTGTAAATAAGCACGAGGACCAGTCAGTATTAATTTTAATAAAAAATATAGCCCACGGAGAACTATTAAATGAATTGATTGAGGGGAGCGAATATATTAATGGAACTTCACCAAAAAAGTTCAGGGAAACAACCCTGGATAATTTTAAGAGTAAAAAACTTAGGGTTCTAGTATCTTCAGTAGGAATACTTAGTGAAGGGTTTAACATGCCGTCACTATCTATAATAGTTAATGCATCCGCCAACGTGGGGGATATTAAAACAGTTCAGATAATTGGGCGTATTTTGCGAAAACACAAGGATAAAACTATGGCAATATACTATGACTTTATGGACGAGGGGACATTCTTAGCTAGAGCTTCACTGGATAGAATGAAAAAATTCAAGTCTGAAGGATATAAAATTAACTTAAACACATTGTAAAATACAAACATTTATATAGTTAAAGAATATATAGATATATACAATTAACATTTCGAGGCAAAAAATGGTAAAAAAATCTAAATTATTAAAGAAACAAATTAGGTCTGAAGTATTTAACACATTAAGACAAATATTATTAACTGTAATATTTTTAATTGCTTATGTGGTTGTAATGGCATTAATTCTTAAAAAAATTGTTTCCGGGACTATAACAACATACGATGAAGCAATAGGAATAGTGGCCTCAATATTAGCAAGTATATTTATTTTAGTTGGGCTTTTAGCATGGGCCTGGACAGAGGTATAAAAAGAATGACAAAAAAGAAAAATAAACAATTTATAACAACCGAACAGATGGTTGGGGTGCTATTGGCAGTAGCTTTTTTAACTTTAGCACTACCCACAATAACAAGTGCTTTATGTGAGGACAACACAAGAACCTTATTAAAAGATACAACACTTTCAATAAAGTTTAATGACTGCATTGAAAATTACCATAACATTGTAGCTGAAAGTCCATATAATTATGAATTAAGTAAAAGTGTTTACGAACCATTATGCGTGGATATCATTACAATAAATAAATTAAAATTAGAATAAACATATAGGAGAATATAGAAAAATGAAATACAAAAAAGGAAGCGGAGAAATCGCAGCAATATTTGGAGTAGTAATATTCATAATTATTGCAGTAGCAGCAACAGTAGGATTTGACTCAGTTGACGCAAGTCATAAAGGAGTCAAAGTTAGACTAGGAAAAATTACAGGAACAATGGAACCAGGAATGCAATGGACTGGATTATTAACAGATGTATATCAATACGATTTAAGAGTTAGAAAAATGACTGTAGATATGACTGGGATTCAAGGGGCAGTTGATAAAGATGGACAAAGTGTTTATGCCACTATAGAAATCAATTATAAACTAAACCCATTGAATGTAGATAGAGCATATGCAGAAATTGGTACAGACGCATATTTAGCAGATACTTTAAGACTTGAAGGAATAGTTAAGGAAGGATTTAAAACTGTAACAAGTAAGTACAGCAGTATTGAAATATTCCAAAAACGTCAAGAAGTTAAAGAAGCCGCTATTGAACAAATTCAAAGTAAATTTCCTCAAGAGTTTTTTAATATAGAAAACGTAATCTTATCAAACATAGATTTCAACCCAGCATTTAAAGCAGCTATCGAGCAAAAAAAAGTAGCTGAAGAAATGGCTAAAGCGGCAGAACAAGAAGTACAAGTTAATAAGTTCGAGGCCAATAAACAGATTGAAACAGCTAGAGGATTAGCAGAAAGTAAAAAACTACAAGCAGAAGCAGACGCATATTTAATTGAAGTAATGGCATCAGCAGAAGCTAGAGCATTAGAATTAAAAGCTAAAGAATTAACTCCAATGATGATTCAAAACAACTGGATTGATGCATGGGGTAACGGCGCTAAAGTTCCAATGTATGTAGCTGGAAGTGGTGGAGATAACTTTTTAATGGAAATGCCAGCAATGGTAGGGGCCCAATAAAATGGTTAGAATGCTTTTGTTTATTATATTATTTTCAATACCATTAGCATTTTTTGTTAAATGGCTTGTGGCTTTTTTAAAGCCCGCCTATGACAAAGAAGAAAAAGCGTTTGAAAAGAATATAATGAACGCATCATTTGAAAAAAAACGATGCACCACAAATATAAACACCCATGAATTTATTGTAAAAAATAAAGTTAAAACATGCAAGTGGTGTGGAAAAACAGTTAACGATATAGCTGAAGAAGCTAAAAAAGAAATCATTGCTAAATCATAACAATGGAATTTAATGTATTAATTGGTATGGGTAGTGCTGGGATAGCGCTAAGTATATTATTTTTTTATTTATATAAAAACTATAAGAATGCAACAAAACAAAACGCAGGATTAGCAAAAGATAGAATAACCACAGAAATAACTATATTTAAGAGCGCCTGGAAAAAATTAAAACACGATGGTGGAATAACTTTAACTAAACCAGAAGAAACTAGAGTATGGATAGGAGCAATAACCATAGTGTTGGCAAGTATCGGTTTATTAATTATATTTATTATGGGTGCGTATTCACTTGCAGAAACCGCGTTTTCAGATACAGGTGATTCAGGAACAATTAACGCAACCGGAATGACAGACGATGATATAGTGGATTCTATTGCATCTCTTGTTACGTGGGGAGTATTTTTAACTGTGGGCGCATCAGTGGTTGGCACCATTATACAATTTGCTAAAATTATGAAAAAAGATGAGGACTAAAAAATGAAATTAAATATATTAGTGAGCATGATAAGTGGTTTAGTAATACTTTTAATTTTAGGTTTTTATTTATTTAAAAACCATAAATCAACAATAACAAATAAAATTAAGGGTATAACTGGCGGATATAGTCAATCAATAATATCACGGGTGCTTATAATAATTATTATTATGGTTGCAACTATAACAATTATTATTAATATAGTAACCCCAAATGAAATTGTAGACGGGTCTATAGAAGATATAATAACACCAGAAACAGTATCAACAAATGAAACTAATATCAATAATGTAACAACCATACAAGATTTTTTAGAAGGAGATGATATTATAGCAAATATAGCATACGGGCTATCAAATAATACATTTTTGATAATAATGTTATTAACCCCAGTATTTTGGTTGAGTAGAAGATTTATTCGTGATTTAATGTGAGGACTAAAAAATGAGCACAAAACGTTCAATAAAATATGTAGATACAAAAAAGTTCGAGTTGCATTTATATGATGATTGTTGTGGGCCTTCAGCAATAACAATAAGAATAAACGACAATGAAACAACACTAGAATTGACACAAGCAGAAGTCAAAGATATAAAAAAACAATTAGAGGCCTAAAAAAATGGTTAAAAAAATTATTAAAACAAAAAAAGATATAGAATTAGAAAAGATTACAGAGTTTTTATTAGACATGTCATAAGTGGTGATAAACAATGATAAAAAAACAAAGCTATAAAAAAGCAGCATATGATGAAAATTAATGTCTAAAGCAATCCCACTATCTTTAGTGGTGGGAGTATCAAATATCTAAGAAGAAATTAGAATTAATAGAAGACAAATATAAAGAGCTTTACACTTCAGGATTTTTTAGACGAATTACAAGGGTTATAATGAAAAATGGATGGTACAAATACAAAAAGCGTGTACCCTTTAAGTTATATTCTAATAACTTATCAATGGTTAATACCACAGAATAACTACAAAAACAAAACATTTATATAGTTAAAGAATATATAGATATATACAAGGGTGTCTTAAATGAAAATTAAACAAAACTTACTAAACAATTTTTTAAATATAATGCAACTAGATACAGTGTACTCTACCAAATTAACATTTGGGTCTGAAGGATTGTATTCTAGAACTATGTGTGAAGCAGAAACACACTTCGCCGAAGGACTATTAAAAAAAGAATCCTTTGAAGATTATGAAGAAATAGGAGTTATAGCCATAGATGATTTACCGCAATTAGTTAAAGCGCTGAAACGCCTAGGAAATAAAACTGAAGTAACCATAAAAACTCTGAAGAATGAATTAATCTTTGAAACTTCAAAAAAGCATTTAAATGTTAAATTGACTGAAGAAAAATTTATTAAAGATATAAGAGAGTTCCCGGACATTAAATATGAAGAAAGTTTTATTATAGATTGTAAAGATATTAAAGAGTTTATTACAGATGTTAAAATAAACAAAGACTTCACAATAATAATAAAAACTGACAAGAATAAAGCAGAACTTACCAATACTGGGGACTACAAGTTTTCACACATAATTATAGATGAAAACATTAAAGGCGGGCAACTAATAAAGTTTGGGTCCCCACTAATTGCAGCACTGCAGAATTTTAAAGACGGTAGTATTACAGTTACAGTAGAAACAGATGAACCATTAACGGCAAATCATACTACAGAACATTATAGTATATCTCTGTTAGTAGCCCCTTACGTATCAAACTCCTGAATAAGGAATAGCTGTAGAAGTTTTAAGACACCTCTTTTCTCTTCTACAGCAACTTTAAATATAAAATAAAAAGGTGAAACTTATGAAACTAAAAATTATAGAAACCAAAAATAGTATTAAAAAACATGAAACTAAAATTAACGAGTATTTAGATAAACTAGATAGCGATATGGAATTAACATCTAATAAAATATTACACTTTGAAGATGATATATATTATACTACATTTTTATATCACCAATAGGTAAAATAAGATGAATGACATAAATAAAGTATGGACGGAAAAGTATAGACCAAAACAAATGAGCGATATAGTTGGTGGGTTTAAAGATGAAATAAACAACATGCTTAAAGAACCACAATTAATGCAGCACTTACTATTTCATTCAAGAAGCCCTGGAGTGGGTAAAACAACTTTAGCTAGAATAATATCAAAACAGTTAGAAGCAGATGTCCTGGAAATAAATTCTTCAGATGACAGAAGCATAGAGACTGTTAGAACTAAAATAATAGCTTTTGCGAGGACTAAATCATCAAACCCTAATACGAGAAGGATAGTTATCTTAGATGAAGCAGATGGCCTTACAGGGATATCACAGAAAGCATTGATTAATCCAATGGAATCATATGTTCACAATGTATTATTCATATTAACTTGCAATGATATAACAAAAATTATAGATACATTACAATCAAGATGCAATATCATAAATTTTGATAATCCCGATAGAGGAGACATATATGAATATTTAGTTAAAGTATGTAAACAAGAGAAAATAACATTTACAGAAAAAGGGTTATTTAGTATAATAAAATATAATTATCCAAGTATAAGAAATTGTATTATAGCAATACAAAAGACAGTTATGAAAAAAGGAGTTGTCACAGAAGACTCTTATGAAATATTCAATGAACAACATGAACACATATGGAATTTAGTAACTAAAGAAAAAAATTATGAAGTTGTTAAAGATTTCATATTATCAATAGATATTAATATTAAACAATTAAACAATTATTTATGGGATAAAGCCGTAAAGACTTCAAACCCTAAATTAATAAAAATAACTTGTATGAACGAGATACTAATGTCCCGGGGAGCGGATGATAAAATAGTTTTTATTACATCGTTGTTGGAGATGGTTAAGTGATTTTGTTTAAACAAATAGGAAAATTGTTTTCTAGTGAATCCAGTGAATGGATATCAAAGCTAGAAAATAAACAAATTAGTCCTGTTGTTATTCAGAAGTATCTAAGCCAGTATCAAAAGTCAGAACATGTAGCTAGAGCTTTAAACGAGCATGTATATACATTACAGCCAAAACAGTATTTAAGTTTAGCCTGGAGCATGCTTTTTTGGAATGGAAAAAAATTAGCTAAAGCACCATTCATCAAATATAAAAAAGTAGAAACTCCACACACAGTTTCGCCAATGCAGAAACAATTACATATGGCAACAAACGATTATTGTTTGCTGGACGGGCTATTAGATTATCAAGCACCACAAATTTTAGAGGTTAAAACAAAATGACAGAAAGATGGTGGAATAGATACATTTTTGAGAATTTTATTTTTTACATAATTGCGGCAATTACAGTAGGGTTTGTTTTTTTAATGTCATGGGTTGCAGCAACATCAACATACACTGAATTTTTATGTAAAGATGCAGACAATATAGAAAATTTAAATGTAGTAAGCTTTAATGACGATGGAGAATTAGTATGTTTAAACACAACATATAGCAATACGACTAAATCAAACATTATAGCAGGAGTAGGAATTTTACTATTTTTTACTATTATATTTACAGGGAGTGGGTATATACCAATATGGTGCTGAGGAGAAAACAAAATGAAAGTCATATCAACTAAAGAGGAATTTTTAAGACACACATATATAGGAAAGAAAGTTTTCATTATAGAAGTAGGGAAGACAGGATACACTGCTAAGTTTGAAGAACTAAAGCAAACAGCATTATTGTATGACACATTAATGATTAAAGGAAACGATGTATTCGAGCAAGGAAAAGATATTAGCGATTTCCTTAAAGAAATAAAACAAGACAATCCTTTAATACAAATATTAATTCAAACAAAACCGCTATCAACACCAGTATATATGGGAGCTATAACGGATGTTACATATATAGTTATGATAGAATCATGCAGAGTTGAAGGAAACAAAAATAAAATATATTCAGAAAAAGCTTTAGATTGGCACATTAATACTGGGGCAAGATTCATATTTAATGTAAAAGACGAAGATGATTATGACAACATGGTTGTTCTCGCAGGAAAAAATAATATGAAAAAATACAATATGTATATTCATGTTATCAGCGAAGATTTTTATCAATATAGTAACTGGGCTAATGCTCACGATTATAACTTGTTTATAGAATTTACAGGTTCATGGCTTGGAGAAAACGATGGCGAAGAAGAAACAACTGAGTGAACTAGACGAATTAGTCTACCATAGACAGGAGTTATATAAAACTTTAGATAATGAGAAAGATGATTATGACAAAAAGCGTAAAATTATTGATGAAATAAATAGAGATATAATAAAATTATCAAGACTTAAAGCTGCAGAAATGGCTGAAGAAGTTGATGAAAAAACTAAGAAAATAATAAAAAAGCGTGAAGCCATAACCCAAGAGCTTAAAGATATTAAAGCAAAAAACATAGTGGTTAAAGAAACAATCACAGACTCACAAACTGAAAAACTTATAGTTATATTATTATCACATAGAAAATATGACACTATAGAAAAAGTAGTTAAAGTATTAAAAAATCACACTGACGAACAACCAGAAGCATTACAAATAACGGTTGAACGATTTATTAAAAAAGTTATAGCACAAAAAGCAATAAAGTATAATAAGTATGAATGGAACGATGTGAAATATTTATTAACAATGGAGGTAACAAAAAATGAAAAATAAATTAAATAAAGAAACAGTTATATATATGACAATAGGAATAGCACTAGGAATCATAATTGCGAACATAATTACTTGGGTAATAAAACACTTATTAAATACATTAATATAAAATGAATTAACTATGGCGGTGAAACAAAATGAAAAATAATTTAACAAATAATGCATTGGTGTTTGCAAGCGTGATATTCGGGGTTTTAACAATACTTATATTATGTATAGGAGTACTAAAACTTGGAAATTTTATTGTTGACACTTCAATATCACAACGCGCAGAAGTTGAGTGCAAAAATATATGTGATGTTCACGGGTTATATTTTACAGGGGATATACAACAAAATGTTTGTGTATGCAGTATAAATAACCCAGATTTAAAACCAATAATAATAGAGGAATAAAAAATGAATGAAGAAATGTTAAGTGAAGGTGGGTATTCAAACTTGAACCCAATACTAATTATTGGTATAGTATTAATGGTTATACCAACAATAACAACGATAGCGCATTACACTATGCCAGGATGGGCGAGTGGAGCGTGTAGAATAATAGGATTAATAGGAATATTAGTTGGCGCAGTTATGTCAATAATGAGTGCATCACAAAACTAAGAGGACAAAATGGCTAAAGAAAGAATACAAATAATTAAAGTAGTAACAAAACATTTTTTAGCAGACTTTTGGTCTGGATTACAAAACATTGTTGGCGCAAATTTAAGTCAGTACGAACAAATGGTCCAACAAGGGATAGACCAGATAGAATTAGAACTTAAAGAAAAAAAGATTAAGCTAAAATGGTATCGTTACGAAATGACACAATTAACTAACGGCGCTTTAGCAATAATGCTTTACGGGGAGAAATAAGTATGAGCCCTTTAAGATTATTGTTTTTTATGGTGTGCACGAGTTTATTCATGCTTGGTGGAATAGCAGGCACAGGAATAAATATACAAAACCAAGCATGCTTAGATGCTGGTGAAACCGTAGAAACTTGCGGAATGCAAGAAGTAGAAACACTATATACTTTAAGCGGTCTCGCAGAATATATGACTTTAGAAAAATATGGATATAGTGACCCAACAACTTTTGTGGAATTGATTGTGATTATAGCATTGGTTGGAATTATTTTAACATTAAAGATTGTAGTATATGTCACGCTTTATGGGATACATTTTTCTATAGCCCAAGGGTATACAAGTATGTTAGCATGGACTATATTAGCATACACAACAATTGGTTTAATGATAGCAATAGTTTTTAGAGACTTAATAATATTAGCAGGATATACAATATATAAAAAAATAAAAAAATTGGTGTAATATAAAAAATGATTAGAGAAAAAGAATATGTTTGTCCTCCAAATTTTGAGGATGTATTAATATACGATATAGAGACAGCGGCATTCGGGGATTCGCCTAATGCACAAAAAAATGATTTAAGAGTATTTGGGTATTATTCATTTAATACAGATACTCTAGGAACATTACCGTATTATGATAAAGAAGGTATTCAGAAACTTATTGATGAACATAAATTCTTAGTAGGTTATAATAATATAGAATATGATAATCCAATATTAGAGAGAGAAGGAATTTCTTTAGAGTATAAACGAATGGTTGATTTGATGAAAATATTATTAAATAGGGCCGGCGGAATGAAAACAAATAAAGGAATGGTTGGGCAAGAACTATTAAGATATTCGTTAGACGCAGTGACAAGATTCTTTGACTTAGTAAATGATGAAACAGCAAAAGGAGATTTAGATTATTCAATATTGAAAAAAACTAAATGGACTAAAGAAGAAAAAGATGATATAATAAAATATACTAAAAGAGATATTGAAATAACTAAAAAGCTTTATTTATTTATGGAAAAATATTTTGAAGGATTTAAAGACTTCGTTCCAGAAAAAGATATTAAAGGAAAATATTATTTAACTGACAGTATGGCAAAAGTTGTATACAAAGCAATATGTCACGCCCTTAAATGGGAACCAGAATATGATAAAGACTTCACTCCAGAACTTGCGAAAGATAGAATTGACGGCGGATATGTATCATACCCGGCTGGAGAAAAGTTTGTAGGAAATATTTATTGCCTGGATTATAACAGCCTTTATCCATCAATTATGATGATGTGTAACCTTTACGGAAGAAACAAGACTACATTCAAAGGATGGAATGGTGATAACTATTTTGATGTAAAAGGGTTTTATGATAGTGAAAACCAAAGTGAAACTTCAGTACTATTACAAAACTTATATTTATTAAGAATGATGTATAAACGAAAACTATTATTAGAAGACGGACACATCATTAAAATGATAGACAAAAAGAATGGGAAAAGTGTTTATGATTATATAGGACAAAAATATCATCACGTAAGTAAACACGCAGGTGGGCAGATTTGTTCCTCTTTAGAATTATTAACCAAAGCGCAAGCAGACCATTTCTATAAAATAACTTTAGAAGGAATGGACCCAAGAGAGTACACTATTAAAATAATTATTAATTGCTTTGATGAGACAGGACAAGTAATGACCCCCGAAGGAATTAAGTATATCAAAGATTGCAAAGTCGGTGATATGGTTTATTCTATTAATCCAAAAAATTCATTATTAGAAGTAAAACCAATAATCGATGTAACTAAAAGAGAATACACTGGGAGTTTTCACAATTACAGAAGCAACGGATATAATTTTAGAATAACCCCGAATCATAAGTTATTATTAAATAACAAACATCAAAAACAAGGCGACAGTGTATTTTTAAAATCTGTAAGTTTAAGAGACCAAAGAATTATTCCATCCGCCAAACCTAATTTTCCGGAACAACCAGAATTTATTTATTTAGACGATGTATACCATGAAAATTTTATGGTAGCTATAAGACCTAAAGACAATGAACAATTGTTTTTCACAGATAATAATTTAGATATTAATGATTTCAGGTACAGTACAGTATTGAAGGCATACATAATTAAATACAGTGAAATAAAAAAAACTTTAAGAACATTAGAAAATTGTGATATAAAATGTTATCACGAAGACACAATCATTAGAGATTGCAATGCAATGGATTATAAAATGGATAGAAAAACTTTTATGGAATTGATTGGATGGTTAATATTCAGAGGAAATATTCATAAAGTTAAAACATACACTACAATAAATCCTAGAACACTAAAAGTAAAAAAAGTTGCGGAAAGACAGTTCATGACAATTAAAGGAACACATAGTTGGTCTGAAACAATAACAGTTAAAGCAATATTTGATTTGTGTAAATCTCTGGGGTTGCATCCAGTAAAACAAGGAAAAATAATATTATGTCATAATCAGATTTTAGTAAATATGATGTTACCATATAAAGTTGACGACACCCTAATGAATTTAGAAGGGTTCCTAAAATATTTAGATGCTGAAACCGCGCACTTAATAATTAAAACGATGATAAAATTTTCTCAAGAAAATTCATCAACAGACATATGTGTTTGGGATGAAGGAGCAAAAATAGCAGTATGCAAACTTATAACTTTAGCTGGAGGAACTTTTGTTTTAACACCAAAAAAGAATTTTACTAGAATAAGAACATCTTTTGTTCCAACGCTAATAGGACCAAAAAATAAAAAATCATATCAACACAGTGGACCAATATATAACATTCATGTAAAAGATAACCATACTATACTTGCGGGGAGCTATGGGAAATTTAATTGGATAGGGCAAACATCCTACGGGATTTTAGATAAGAAGTACTACAAATTAGTATATGATAAAGTTGCCGCAGGAGATTGTACCAGATTAGCCAGACAATGGGTTAAGTTAGCAAGAAAAAGGTTTAAGGCCGAAGGATACAAAATCATATATACAGATAGTGTAACTAAAGATATGAAAGTAACTTTACAGAATGACGAACAAATAACGGTTGAAGAATACTGGAATAAGTATGCGGCAAATAAAGAGTTAGTTGCAGAAACAAAATTTAGACATGAAGACAAAGAATATGGTGATTGTATCAAACCAATACTAACATGCAACGATTTATACAAGAACGAGTTTCAAACACCAGTACAAATAATAAGGCACAAGAAAGCTGATAGAATTTATGAATTTCATACAGAATCAGGTAAAGTATTAAAATGTACAGCAGACCATTCAATAATAACATTAGACTTAGACACCATGCAATATAAGACAATAACACCAGAAGAAGCAAAAGAAGTAGGGTTTTTATTAATTGACGTTAGAACGCACGGAATGGCTCCTGATGATATGACTTTAGAGGAAGCAGATTTCACAATGGATGCAATAGTTAAAACAGAAGAATATTTCGAGAATGATTATGTTTATGACTTTTCAATAGATGATTACGAAAAGTTCTATGCCAACGATGTATTAGTACATAATACTGATTCATGGTATTTTGAAGATGTGTACGACGACCCACAAAGATTCCTGGAATTAAAGGACAAATTAATTGAGGAAATAAAAACACACACACCATTCCCATCGGCAACATTTGATGCAGGAGTAGATGATGAAATTAAAGCAATGTTCTTTTTTCAAGCAAGAAAAGGTAAAGCTGCTAAAGAAGAAGATGAAAGCGAATTAGATGATGATGACCGAATGTATAAACCTTTAGGCCTAATGAAAAAGAATTACATTTATGTAACCCAGAAAGACAAATTAGTATTAAAGAATTTAGGGATAAAGAAAAAAAGTATCAGTGCATTATCTAAAAAGATATTTTGGGAATACATGGTTCCAATAATAAAGAAAGACTTTGTAGTAAAGTTTTCTAAAGTAAAGATAGATAACTTAATGATTGAATATTTATCTGAAAATATAGAGTTAGCCTATATGAGAAAGAAAGTTAAATCATATGGGGCGTATAAGAAATCAAACACAATAATTCAAGCACAGATAGCTAAGAAGTATGGCCCAGGAATACATTTTTTAATACCAAACAAAAGACATATTGGTGTTGGAAAAGGAGTAACTTATTGTTCAGACAAAGAATTCAAAGAGACAGGAATGAGCATAGCAGATATAGATTTAGAATATTATCGTAAAGAATTAGCTTATTTTGCAGTAGATAACAGACAACAAAAGTTGTTTGATATGTTTTAGGTGATAAAAAAATGGAGATAAAAAAAATGAATTTTAAATATATGAGTTTTGTAATAGTTTTAATAATAATAGCAATGTTTGGCACGAATTTAATTATGGGTTCAGCGGACGATTACACATATTGTGAAGTTGGAAACATGATAAATGGCACAAACGGAGAACCTTCATATTGTGACATTGGAGAATATGGAACAACAGAGGTTTCTTATCATGATGATAACATTAAAATACTTATGTTATTACCAATGTTTATGATTATATTGGCGGCATTTTTAATGGCTAATGTAGTTGTTGGAGAGTGAAAAATACAATGGTAAACACAATAGGAATAGATGGTGGAGTTAATGGTGGGATTGTAGTATTAGATGAAAACAAACAAATAATATTTAAAACAATAATGCCTGCGATTGGAAAAACAAGAAAAGAATTTGATATTAAAGCACTATATATAATATTAAGAGGATTCTTTGATGCAGACTTAATTATAGAAAAAGCACAACCAAGATATAGAGATGGAAGTAAATCAGCATTCAAAACAGGATTCGGTTATGCAGTACTTCAGTCTTTAGCCATAGCATTACATATGCCTTACAGAATAGTACCTGCTAAAGAATGGCAGCAACATATTTTTAAAAGTAAAAAAGTAGAAAATACAAAAACATCAAGTATAGTATTTTGTAAAAAAAAGTGGAAAGACGAAAAATGGCTTAGAACACCAAGATGCCAAAATGAACACGATGGAATGACAGATGCAGCATGCATAGCATATTATGGGATGATAACTAAAGAGGTAGACAAAAAATGATTAATGATAAAGTTATAAGTACGTTATATGTAATAGTAGTTTTTGCAATAGTCTGGGGGGTAATATATTCTTTAAAATATTTTAAACTATTAGATAATACACAACATAAAGAGCCAGTGATAAAACTTGAACCCATAAATAGGTTTGAAGTAATAAACTATACGGGAAGAATTATGGTAATGAATGGTACGATGCATTATGATATTCAAGATAACAGAAACACTTTAAAAGTTTTTTTAGGAGATAAAAAACTTACATTAGTAGAGGATGAACAAAATGTATGATGATGAAGGCATTGGGACAATTGGGAAGTCGATAATAGGAGTAGTAGTAACAATAGCAGTTTTTGGGCTACTAGTGTTTTTAATGTCACTAGTATTAAAAGGAACCGTTGAAGCGAGAAAAACATGGTTTACAGAAAAAGAATGGATTACTTTAGAACAAGCATATTGCGCAGACTTTGGAATGACTACAGAACACTATATTGATGACAGTTATAAAGGAATACCATTAACAAAAACAAAATGTGTAGGGTCACAAGGCGAAAGAACAATAGATTATAACCACGAACTATTTTATAAAAGGTGATTAACCATGGGTTTTAAACAATTAATCAGAAATTTGAGAAACAATAGTTGCGCAGTGTGTGGTAAATTTATGCCCAATTATTGTGTTGAACATAAAACCATTGGAAACGTTACAGTCCCGTGTCATAAGGAATGTGAGTTAAGAAATGAACATTTGAAAAAAGGTGATGAATGAATGATGGAAACAATAGAAACTAAATGTCAACAATGTGGGAAAACAGTTACAATAGAAGCCAATGGAGTATATTTCGGAATATTATGTTCTGAATGTATAAAAGGAACAAAGTTTATTAAAACAAGAAATGATTTTTTATGCAAGGAGACAAAAAAATGAAATATCTTATATTTATTGCAGAAATTATTGATAAAAAATGTTAATATAAAATTATGAACAACGAGCGAGAACATTTAGGAAGAATAGAAAAATTAAGAGTCGGGCAATGGATGTCATGGTGTTTGTTTTTAAATATGGATTGTTACATGTCTGCATCATGTATTGATGAAGTAAGAGAAAAAATAAGGAAATTGAACTCTAATAAGGTGATGTATAAATGAATAAACTTATTTGCGGTATCTGCAAAAAAGAAGTAAAAGGTTTAGCAGTGCTTAGTCCAACACTTAATGAATCTGAAAGATGTATGTGCCCAAGTTGTTTTAAAAAGAAATATCCCGTTAATAAAAAAGAATTAGCCAAAATGATAGGTGATGACGAATGAATGAGTTTTTTGAAAAAAGAATGTTAATAGAAACAAAGAAAGAAATAACAATAGAACTAGAAAATGAAATTACTGCGGCCTTAAAGAAAGTATTTAAAAAACACAAAAATGAGTTTAGATACATTGTAGATTTTGAGTACGGAATATGGGTTACAGACGGGGGCATAGAATGAAAATAAAGTGTAAATGCTGTGGTTTAGATATTGACGATAAATGGATTTATTACGAATATGGTAATTTGATAATATGTCATTTTTGTTATAAAATGTTAGAAAGAAAAGGTGAGGAATAAATGAAAACAACAAAAGAAATATTATATGACAATTACGATATAAATATTACTAATGAACCAATAGCAGATTGCCCTAATACTAAATGGTATTCTGAAGAAGAAATAATGAAAGCCATAAAAAATACTAAATATAGTCAAACACAATTACCTTACAAAATAGATTTATTTGAAGATTTTTTAAACAGATTATTAGGTGATAAGAAATGAATAAAAAATATTTAAAATATATGAGATGTGAATTATGTAAGGGTAATAATTTTAAATGTTTTGAATTTGAAGATATTGTTACAATTTTTTGTTGTAAAGATTGTGGTGGGCATGAATTTAGTAGAAAAACCAATAAATTAATAATGCCTTATACTTCTCCTGGAAAAGCTGTTTGTTTTCGTGATTATTATTCAGACTATCCTAGATTTGAAGGAACCAAAACAGGAGACATAATTCAAATAAATGGGACAAGCTTTTGGACAAAAAATAAAATGGCAAAGAAAAAAGTTTATGATATGCCAAAAGGGGTAGTTATAAAACAATATAAGTTCATGATTAAAAACCTTAAAAAAGACCTTGAAGTTACTGAAAAAAGATTAAACAAACTAAAGCTGAAATAAATGAAATTTGTAGTTATAGGGAGAAATAAACAATGACTGAAAAAAAACAATTAGAAGAAATAATAATATACACAACGCCTTCGTGCCATAAGTGTTTAGACGTAAAGAATCAAATGAACGCAAAGAACATGGTTTATACTACAGTAATGATTGGAATAAACATTAAAATTCAAGAGTTTGCTAATAAATTTCATGTTCAGTATGTGCCAGTATTAGAAGTAGACGGAGTAGTATATAAATATTATGCAGACATAAAAAAGTTTGTAAACGATTTCAATGTTGAGTCTGGAGATAATAATCAAAAGTATTCACAGCGTGAAGAAGCTAATAGAATAATGCAAAAGCGTGGGGAATAATAATGAATAAATATATCCTGTTGATAGTTGTATTATTATTGTGTATTAACATAGCTTCAGCAATGGATATAGTTTCTGGAGAAATAAACACAATAACTTCCATCAATCAATGCCAAGGCCCATTAATTATAAAATTAACGTCAGAAAGTGGAATAACCCCAGGGGAAGTAATGATTGATAAGTGTAGTACGGCTGACGATAGATTATGGCGCTGCAAATGCCGTAATGGGTTTGAAGTAAAAATGAAACCAATAGAGAAGGCTTTAAACATATATGATATGACAATACAGTATTATATCAATTATGATAGTTCGTATGACGCGATTAACATAACTGAAGATGCAGCACTATTAAAAGAGCAAAACCAGAGGACAAAAAAAGTTATTGACATATTCACACAAGAGCCTAAAACAATAAAATCATACTTTCGTATAGATATGCAAATGAAAAATGTTATAATGTCAATTATAGGGTTAGTATTATTATTAACAATAGTAGTGTTTAAGTAGACAAAAAATAAATTATTAGATGGAGAATACGCAGAAAAAGATTCACTCAATTATGCAGTTACAGAAGAAGAATTCAATAAACTATTTAATAAATAATTAAAAAATAAAAACATTTATAAACATTAAGAATAAATATAATAGTGATATAATGGGTAAGAAGATAAACGTCTTAATTGACGGGTTGGATATGAACAGTTTTGAATCAATGGCCAGAACATTTGTGGAGCTAAGGGATATTAGTAAAGAAATGGCAACACAGATGGAAGCCATTGAGGACCGTATAAAATATATGCTTAAAGAAAAAAAATGGGAAGACTATAAGACCCCATCAAACATTCATTTAAAGCGTTTTACAGTAAAGAAAGAAAGAATTAATAAAAACTTATTATCAATGTTACTTCCACAGGAAAAATTGCAAAAAGTATTAACGACTACACATGTAGAAACATTGAGTATACTATCTCCAAAGGATAGAGTGAGGCTAAAAAAATATGTCAATTAAAAATATATTTTCAAAAATGCTTGGACCAGAAGCTACATTGAAAAAGGAACTAAAAAAGTATAAAAAACTTAAAGCAACGCATGATAAATTAGATAAGGAATTATCTACAGGAAAGATAAGCAACAAAGCTCTAAAAAAATTAACATTATTACAAGAGGAACTAGAGAAAATGGGAAAAAAATTTAAATTAGAAAAAGGCAATTTAGTATTAAATACGCCTTCCAATGCTACTACTGCAGCAACTCCGCAGGAAACCATACAAAACAAAGATGACTTTTTAAAATCTTACAAAAATAAGATGCAAGATAAAGATGATGCGTTTAATGATAAACAAAAGACTGAAGAAATAGAATACATGGAAAGAATGAATCAGCAGTATGAAGAAGAAGTTTATAAACAGGCACAATTAAAAGACGCACAAATAAGTCAACAACGAAATTTAGAATTAAAAGCACGCCAAGAACAACAATATCAGGCGCAACAAATACAGGCAGAACAAATGCAAGCACAACAACAATCACAACAACATCAAGCACTTCAACAACAAGCACAGCAAGATGCTTATAGAGCAGAGTTAGCACAACGACAACACGCACTTCAACAACAAGCATATGAAACAGAAGTTGCTAGACAAGTTCAGGAGCAAGCTATTGATGAACAAACAATGCAGCAAGTAGCTGCAGAACAACAATTATACGCAATTCGGCAAGAACAAAAACACGCAGTACAACAAGGTCAAGCACCATATAGAGATGAACGAGCTGAAGAATTAGAACAACAAATTAGGCAACAACAGGCCCAGGTAGAACAACCACAACAGCAACGTGCATTGTCTAAAGTTACGGCATTATTACCAGATGGTATTGAATTACCTATAATGATGTCACCTCAAGACATAGCAGAGTTTATGGTAGAAATCCATAAAAGTATGAAAACAAATGAGTTCTTTAATATTAACGGATTGTTAGTTAATCCAAATCAAATACTGACAATACACATTGAAGAGCCTCAAAATATATAAAGGTGAAAAATATGGTAAACTTTAAAGAATATATGACAGACAAAAATTTAGTATCAAGAAGTAAAGTATTAGTTATTGGTTTAACTGGTGCATTATTTGGTGCAATATTAATGTATATATTTATGCTAGCTGGTCTAGTAATGTAAATATGAACAACACAACTAGATTGGTAGTAGAAGCCGGCATGAACAACATAGGGTCTGCTATCAATTATGTTTTTTTATTTTTAATCATAGGAGTAATATTGGGTGGAATAATAATAGCATATTATTCTGATAACTAATACCATGGTCACTATTTCTTTTTTTTTAATTTTTCAAATTTTAATGATGCTAGCCATAGTAATACTTGGAGGGTATGTTTTAATTAAAGCAGCAAAGTATGCAGACGAACAACAAAAGCTTAAACCTGCTAGAGTAAAGAAACCGATAACAATTACACAAAAAGTGCTTATTATAGGGTTTTTATTGATGGTATTATGTATAGCTGCATACATGTATCATAAAATAAGCTTTTATCAAATAGACTATACAATATCAGGAACATTAATATGTTCAGAAAATTATTCATTTTTTAATTTAGTATCAACACCTTGTCCAGTTAAGGCAATACAGGAGAGTCCAAGATTATGTTACATGATACATCAAGCAAAACAAGACGGAATGGAAATAAGCGAGAAGATATTAGGAAACATCTCTCTATGCTGAATATACCTCCAGATTCTGACGTGGGTCAAATGCTCATTAAGTTAGATGAAGCTTATTCTTTAGTGGTAACTAAAAAGAATATGTTACGGAAGTCTAAACTTGAAATTTCAAACCTAGAAGAACAAATAGAATTAATGGAACTAGCAATAATGCACAGGGTCAATAAGAATGCAAGGGGTGTATAAATGTCAATAAGAGTTATTGCGGGAGTATTAATGATTCTAATGACCATGCTCATGACGTGGCGTGAAGGTATGATTAAATTTATAGCAATAGGTATAGGCATTGTAATATGTCTATATATTATCAGAAAGATTGCGGACCTATATTGGTATGGCAAAGACAAGAACGAGTGGTAATATTTCTAAATTAATTAAATTATAGCACTGACTTAATTGTCGCACTCTTTTATAAAGTAGTCAGGGCTATATATAAATGAACTGACTTAATTGTTTCACATCTATATTCTCTAAACTATATGTTGTAAACTATATGTTGTAAACTATATGTTCTAACCTATATGTTGTAACCTATATGTTCTAAACTATATGTTCTAAACTATATGTTGTAACCTATATGTTGTAAACTATATGTTCTAAACTATATGTTCTAAACTATATGTTCTAAACTATACTTCATTCTTGTTATTTACTTGACTGACAAAAATGTCTCACTCCTTTTATAAAGAAACACAGTTCATATATAAAGGACTGACTTAATTGTCTCACATCTATATTCTCTAACCTATATGTTGTAACCTATATGTTGTAACCTATATGTTGTAACCTATATGTTGTAAACTATATGTTGTAACCTATATGTTGTAGACTATATGTTTCCAACAAGTTACTTTTATCGGGACTGACAAAAATGTCTCACTCCTTTATAAAAGAAGTTACTATATATATAAATGGACTGACTTTTTTGTCTCACATCTATATTCTCTAACCTATAGGTTGTAACCTATATGTTGTAACCTATATGTTGTAACCTATATGTTGTAACCTATATGTTGTAACCTATATGTTGTAACCTATATGTTGTAGACTATATGTTTCCAACAAGTTACTTTTATCGGGACTGACAAAAATGTCTCACTCCTTTATAAAAGAAGTTACTATATATATAAATGGACTGACTTTTTTGTCTCACATCTATATTCTCTAACCTATAGGTTGCAGACTATACCTTTTATAAAGGATACTATAAAATGTTGTATAAAATTGATAAAATATCAAAAAATGAGATTTTTGGATTTACAATTTTGAAAGGCTAAAAAATTTTTTAGCTTCGTGAAAAAACCAATTCGTTTCTCGGTAAAACTCATATGAAACTTTTTTCTCTATATACAAATACGCATAATATTTTATTTGCTTAAAGTAACATTATGTTTAATTGTTTAACTAATCTAACACGCAGACACCCCCAATTAGGGTAGTGTTTTTGGAAGAATCGGACCATCTAGAATACTTAGCATCTTAAACATACTATCCCTTTATAAAGGAAATATATATTTCTGAAAAAAAATTATATATTTATTCTGAGAATTATATATTTCTTTTATATACTTTATAAACAAATCTAAATTAATTAACAACAGGTATATACATTTCAGTAATTCATATACATCTATATGTTTTTTATTAATTCATATACATTTGGGGTTAACAGAACATGCCAGATGATACAGGTATTCTCTGATGGTATCTTTTAGATACTAAGTATACAAAAGATACTATGGTTTTATTTTTATAATTATATATTTCTTTTATATCCCAAAAAGTATGCAGTGCATTACATACATTGTATACATTGTATGCATTGTATACATGTAACACTTAGGAACTTAAACGCGGGTAATAAATGATACAGACCGGCACAATATATAACAGATGTGTTGCGTGTAACACATGGGGTCTAAAAGATACTAGGGATATTTCTGGTAACACACTGGACTTCAATTTTGAATTTTGAAATTTGAATATATAAAAGAATAAAAATTAAACAGGTAATAAAAATATAGGTCATGCCACATTGCGCACAGTTCAACCACCCGATGTGTTACCACCCAAATTTCAAATCAGGTAACACGGAACAGCATATTTGAAATTTTATATATGATATTTGGATAATTTCAATTTTTAAGAATTTAAAGCGTAATATTTGAAATTTTTAAACTAGTTGAAAATCCCTATATTTCAAAATTCAAATATAGCTTTAAATTCAAATTTCAAAATTCAAATATAGCTTTAAATTAAATATTTCAAATATTGTTTATATATAGGCGTAAATTTCAAATATTCAATTTTTAAACAGGATAATTTTAAATATTCAATTAGAACATATTTAAATTTTAAAATTAACGTGGTTTATTTGAATTTTAAGAACTTATTTGAATTAGTATATAGATATATTTGAAATTATTTTAAAGTTCTTTAAAACGCTTAATATTTGAAATTCTTTTATAAAGGACTTTTGGTTTTTAAAAAATTGAATTTTCTTTATATACTAATTGAATACAACCTGTTTATTAGTAGAATTTAAGGGGGTAATATTTAGGGGGTATATAGGTTTTAAAAAAAATACATTATTTCATTTAAAAGGAAATAGGGTACAGCCTCTCTACTATCCGAATTAAAGCATATTAACTTTTTTACTATTTATAAAGGTTTCTATCTGTTTAAAAGGTTATTTTTTTACTTTATAAATAAAATTTTTAGTCTTTATAAAGGGTTTCGGTTTATATGTTTAATAGAGGTTTCAGGGTATTTACTACTAAAAAATTACAAAGAAAGTTTATATACATTTTTTACTTTCTTACATCATAAGGTAAATAAAAACCTTAAAAAAAATGGAGTTAAAAAAAATGGAAAACCAAGAAAATTTAAAAATAATTTATAAAACAATTACAGACAATTTTGAAGGCGATATAAAAAACTTTATTACTGAAAAAATTATTAAACCACAGGATTTAAGCGAGTGGATAAAAAATTTAAATAATAATAGTGACGGCGAAATGGCTCACGAAATTTTATATATTGTTGATAGTAAAACAGGCGAAATATTACCAATCATTTTTTAAATTTTAAATTTTAATTTTTTTTTATTGTTTAGGTGTGTTACTTTAATAGATACTACAAAGTAACACGCAAGAGCCATTTTACAAAACCGAAAGGTTTATATATAAGCTATGCTTTTAGTAATTATAAGGAATTAAACCTTAAAAAAATTAATAGAGGAAAAAATGAAAGAACTAAAATCTGGAACTTATTTAATAAAAAATAATAAAGCAGAATTAACAACATTAGAACCTAAAGGGTGCGTTAGATTTGTAACAAAAGATGAAACTAAAATTAATCTTAATAAATTTGATAATTGTATAATGTATATATCTAATACTCCATTGAATCAAGATATTTCTATTTATCAACTCGAAGACAAAGGGGGTATAAAAATTAATATAAATACAATAAAAGAAATAAAAAAAGATTTAAAAATAAAAAATAGATGGGTATATGAAACATATTTTTTTAATGGCGAAATTTACGAAACTAAAAGGTATAACAATTGGTTTCAGATTTTCAGAAATGCAAAAACTAAAATTAATATTCCTTTTGCACATTTTGAAACCCAAAAAGCAGTAATAAACAATTTATTACAATATGCAAAAGAGGGGTTTTAAAATGATATCAAAACAATATATAAAAGATTTAGAATTTAGCACTATTGAAGATATTTATACTTATATTGTAGATAGTGAAATAAACGGGGCGATTAATCAATTTAAGGAACTGATAAATAAATTATCGGGGCAACAATTTTTAAACTTTTTAAAGTTTTTAAATAACCAAGATTATGGGAATGCAGAAGAAACAGAACTTTTTAAAATTAAAGTTTTAAATGCAAGGGGGGTATAAAAATGGTTATACCACAAAGTAAAACTAAAAAAGTTGTAGTTATGTTTAATAAAAAATTTGAAAGAATAACCATAAAAAACAATGAATCAATTTTTAAATTATTACGACAAGCCGAACAATTAAGAAAACAAGCAAACAAATATCAAAATAAAAAATTTTGGGTTTTGCACGAAGTTAGAAAACAACAAAAACAAATTGCAATAGAACAATTAAAAAAATTAGAGAAAAAAAATGGATAATAAAACAGGATTAAAAAAAGGGGATTATATAGAAAATTATAAAGAAACCAAAGAAAACGAAGTATTTATATTTATGTATATTAACGGAGTTGAATATAAAGGATTATTAAACGCAGAGGAATATTAAAAATGAATTTTAAAATAGATATTAACGAAATTAAAACACAGGGCGAAGCTAGAAGTTTAGGAATGGAGTTTCAAGAGTGGAGTAGCAAACAAAGTTTAAGTTATGGAGAATTAATAAATTATCAAAATGATTTAATGACAATAGCAGAAAAATTTGATTTAATCGAAGAATTTAAAGAGAATGGAATAATTTAATTATTTTTTTTTATTCTTTACGTGTTACTTTAATAGATACTACAAAGTAACACATAAGAACTATTTTACAAAAACGAAAGGTTTATATATAAGCTATACTTTTAGTAATTATAAGGAATTAAATCTTAAATAAATAAATACAGGTGGAAAAATGGAATTTAAAACACAAATATATAAGGAAGCACAGCAGACACAAACAAAAGTTTATGATTTGCAGAAAGTAGAAAGCAAAAGACACAGCGAAAAGAAAAACGAAATTTATTTTAAATATTCTAATTTAGAAAGAGAATTAAACAGCAAAAAATACGCAGAAGAAAGAGAAGCAGAAGCACAGCACGACAAAGAAAAAGAAGCTTTAAAAAATCAAAGAGCAGACGCAGACACACAACAAAAAACATTTAAAAAAATTATTGCTTATATGGATATCCTTAAAGCAGAAGCAGACTTTAAAAAAGATGATTTTGGGGCGTATATTTATGATTACCCAAAGGACAAACAAGGCGAAATTTTAAGAGTTATGAAAGATAATTGTTCTTGTTATCCTGAAAAAGAAAAAGTTTTCTTAAAACCTATTGATACATTACACGAAGATAAAAATTTAATTCTAAAAGTTTATATTGGCGACAATACCAAACCAAAAAACAAAAAAAGTTTATTTGTTCTTGGAAAAAGTGTTTTAAATTTAAATCATTATGAAAGCAAAGTTTTAACATTGCCCCACGATTACGGCATAAATTCCAATGAAGAAAACGCAAGTATTAGAAGCATATTAAAGGACTTTCCGACTGAAAAAGAAGCAAAGGCGTATTATGAGAAGAATAAAACAAAAGTGCTTAAAAGCTTCTTAATAGAGCATAAAAACGCAGTTGCAGAACTGGAAGAAGTGCGAAAAAATACAACTTCTTACGATTGGAAACTTTTATATTTAGAATCTAAAAGAGATTATTACATAAATTCTTATAGTGGATACGAAGAAAACGAAGACTATAACAAAGTTTTAAAAGAACTTGAAGAATTAAAAAAAAGAGGTTTAATAAATGATAGAAAATAAAGAGCCAATAACAAGAATACAATTAGGAAATATTTTAAGAAAATTAAGTAAACAATATAACTATAAATATTATAGTAGTTTTGAATGTTGTAATAATTGTTTTACGAGTGGATTACCGGACGGCGAAGACTATGTTTATTTAAAATATTGCAATAAAGGAATGAATCGCGAACCATTAGAAAGTTTTAAATATTCTAAAAGGTGGTGGTTAGTTTATGGTTTAAAATTTGAAACAAATGAGTTTTTTAAAATTTTAAAAACAGAAATTCAAAAAATTTCAAGTTCAATAATGGAAATACCAAAAGATAAAACAAAATGTATTATTATAATAAGGGAGATTTAAAAAATGGGTGCTAATACATTCAGAAAAATAATAGAACAGACCGATTTGATTTATGATGATGTAGATTTGAATATTTTTTTAACAAACCACTATCTGAATATTTTAAGTTATGTAGAAAACAAGAAAAACTTTTTAAATTATATAGAAGATAACGAAAATATAGAAGAATTATGCACAGATAAAGACGGATTTGACAACCCGTTTATAATTGGGGAAAAATAAAATGGAATTAAACGAAAAACAACAGGAAAAATTACAAAAATTATTAATGGAATTTATGACAGAAAAAAATATTAAAATTCCAGATGAAACTGATTTTGTTTTAGATACTATTTATTATGAAATGGTTAGTAGTATAGAGGAATATTTAAAAAGAATAAACAATATAGAGGTGCAACAAAATGAATAAGAAAGATTTAATAACTAAAAATTTAAATAAGGTGTTTTCATATAAAACAGAATCAGAAGCAATAGGAGAAATTAAAGAAGAAAATTTAAAAGGATTTATGGACGAAAGCAACGCTTTTATGATTATTCCAAAATATGAAACACTTAAAACATATATTGTAAATACTTTTAATGTGCAAGAAACAAAAATTCCCGAATTGAGTTATAACCACGACCACCCGACAAAATCAAGTTTTTCAAGAGAATATTTAAACGTGTTGTTTAGTATAGCAAAAAATACTAAAGGAGAAAAATTTAAAATTTCAGTTGGAAACACTTATCCTTTGAAAATTGAAACCAAAGAGTTTATATTTATTTTAGCCCCAGTTGTTGATAACGAACTAAATTAATTTTTTTTTATTCTTTATGTGTTACTTTAATAGATACTACAAAGTAACACACAAGAACTATTTTACAAAAACGAAAGGTTTATATATAAGCTATGCTTTACTATATTTATAAGGAATTAAACCTTAACAAAAATTTAATGAGGAAAAAAATGACTACTAAAAAAATACAACCAAAACAACAAGAACAGATTAATAAAAAACTTAACGAATTTATAGAAAAAGAATATAAAACATATTTTAAAGAAGTTTCTTCTGATTATGTAGAGCTATTTAAAAATGTTGATTTTAAAGAGTTTTCTGAAAGAGTTTCTGAATTGATTTTAGAGGGTTTTGAGTTTGAGCAACCTTTTATATCACGAAACGATTATTATAGTTGTAGTGGATTTTATGACGATTTAACAAGGTTTGATGAAGAATTAAGTGATAAAGATACAACTGATTTAATAGATTATAGTTTAGAAAAAATAGAACTAAAAAGTTATGAATATAGCGAGGATTTTTTATCTGAACAAATTAAGGAATGTTTTTCAACACTTTTTAATGGCGTAGATATTTTTAAAATAATTAAAATAAGCAGAGATGACGCTTATATTGTTATTAGTGATGAAGATGTAAAGATAAACATTCCCGAAGAAATTAATAATTATGATAAGTTTGAAGACTTTTTAGACGAGTTAGAAGACAGATTAGAGGATATAAATAAAGACAATTTAATAATGGGATATTTTGCAAATTTCCACAGAGAAGTATTTAAATGGTTTTGTGATACAACAGAATTAGATAAAAATATTAAAGATTTAGATTTACAAATTCAAATAAATATAAAAGAAGAATTAAAAAATAGAAAACTTAATTTAATGATAACAAAACACAACGAACACGAAATTTTAAAAATTTTAAAACAGGAATTTAAAAATGCTTTAAAATATAAAGAAGATTATATTAAAATAATTGATGAAGAAATTAAATCAATTAAAAACGAGGGAAAATAAAATGATAGTAAAAATAGTAGAAGATACAAGAAATAATTTATATGAAGTATTTGTTTCAGAAATAAATCATAATTATAACGCTTATAATAATTATTTAGGAATATTTGATATAACAGAATTAAAGCGAGAAATTAAAAATAATAATTGGGTGGTGGATTAAAATGGAAAACGAAGAATTAAGAGATTTTGTATTAAATTATAGAGATGAATTTAGTATAACACTAAAAGCAAAAAATAAAAATGAAGCTATAAGTTTAGCGAATAAAAATAAAGGTCATATAGAATGTATTGGGGATTTATGGGAAGAATTTTTTACTATTGAAGAAGAAGGAATCGATTTTGAAATTGAAAAAGGTGTCAATAATGCATAGAATTATAATAGAAGTTGAAGACGATATTACTTTACAGGCAGGTATCGAAAAAGAAAAATTAAAAGAATTAATATCATCTTTTAATTATAGTGTTAAAAATATAATTTATTCAACAGAAGAAGTAGTTTGAAACAATAAACGAGGAAAAATAAAATGATAAAAATGATTAAAGGAACAAATGTTAAAGGATTAATCGCAGAACTAGAAAAATTACCAAAACTATTACCTGTTTTGATAGCTAGTGATGAAGAACAAAATCAAGTTTTCAAAGGGTTTTTTTTAGAAACGTATAATGACGGGGTAATAATCGCAGGGTTAAGTGGTTGCGAATTAGAGGACTAATAAAATGGTTCAATTAGAAAATGTTAGTGATGAATTTATGGAGTGGTTAGATACTTGTCCTGTTAAATGGTTTTTAGTAGGTCAAGATAGCGAAAGTGTAGATTACAGCTTTACCAAACAGGTGGAATAAATGACAGAAAAAATACAGGAAACTTTATTTGAAAATTTTTTAATGTATTGTGCAGAAGATAACGAACCATTAAAAATAGAAATACAAACGTGGTTAGCAGATTATTTTGATTTATCAAATAGAACCATTAAAATAGAAGAATATGAAAAAAAATGGATTACAGAAAATTTAACTCCAAAAACTCAAATATTACTTTTTGGTTATACATTAGAGCAATGGGAAAAAGAATATAATAATAGGGTAGATAAATAAAATGGAATCTGGAACAGAACATAAAACAGCAAGATGTGAAGATAAAAATTGTCAAAGATACGGGGAAAAACTACAATACTCAAAAAAATATAAGAGTTTTGTTTGCCCCGATAGTTTAGTTGCAAATGGAGAAATGTAAAAATGGCTAAAGGAACATTAAAACATAATAAATTTTTTGGAACAATGGAACAAAAAAGATTTAAGGATTTGGAAGATATTAAAGCATTTTTGCAAAAAGAATTTATAGGTGCGACAATTAGTGCAGAATTTAAATCTTACGAAGACACCGATTATTTTTGTAGTGATTATGAAATAATTTGCACAATACAGAAAGGTTTTGATTATTTAATAGATTTAGATTTATATTTTTTATATGATAGAAGAAATATGCTATTAATTACAGAATTTGGATTTGAGGAAGAATAAAATGGGAATGAACCAAGATGAATTAAACGCTTTATCAGACGAAGAAATAGAAAGGCAGGGATTTAATCGTTGCGATAAATGTAATGCCGTAGAACGCACCAATACGCTTATATGGATAACATCAGAAGACTTTGAACCAAAAGAAAACGAGATTATTCCCGAAGACTTATATTCAAAGTATGATTGCTTATGTGAAAGTTGTTATTTGGAAGAAATTACAATAAAAACTAAGGGGTTTAATTCAAATAAATTAGCAAATGCTTTTTATGATGAAGATTATACTTATATAGAATTTATCACAAAAGAAAGACCTACTAATCAAGTAGAAGCAGAAAAAATCATTAATAATTATATAGATAATTATTATGAAAATAAAAAAGAAGACCAAAAAAGCGAATAAAAACGATACATTTATATATAAGCTATACTTTACTATATTTATAAGGAATTTAAACCTTAATAAAAATTTAATGAGGAAAAAATGGAATTAACCAAAGCAAAAAAATTAGCAGAAGAACTACTAGAAAAACATAATCCCGATTATACATTACGTTTTGATAATGCAAAAATAAGACTGGGGTGTTGTAATGTTTCTAAAAAATATATTTCTTTATCAAGACCTTTTATTTTGTTGAATAATGAAGAAGCCATAAAAGACACTATATTACACGAAATTGCACATTCTTTAACACCACAACATAATCATAATAATATTTGGAGAGCAAAAGCCATCAAAATAGGGTGTAATGGAAATAGAATTTGTAATGATGAAAATGTTATTATCCCAAAAGGAAAATATGTTTTTCAATGCCCAAAATGTAAAAAAAAAGTTTTTGCACATAGAAAACAACGTATAGAAAAGTCTTGTGGAAAATGTTGCAAAGCATATAATAATAATAAATTTTCAAAAGATTACGTATTAGAATTAATAGAGGTGCAATAAATGATGAAAGATACAAAAATGGTTTATGGTTATGGATTATTTTATAATGGCGAACAAATAGACCAAACAGAAATAGACGAATTAAACGAAAATTTGGCGTGGGATATTATGATTGAAGACCACGAAAACAAAGATAAAAATTTAATGACAATACAATTAAATTACGAAAAAGAAGACCTAGAGGAAAAATAAAATGAATACAGATAAAAAAACAAGTGTAAAATTTAAAGATAAAAATAATAATTTATGTTCAGTAGATATTGAAATAACCCACAGAAACGGATATCCCGAATTTTCAATGACAGGAGAAATGGGTAGTAGTGGAGGGCAATGTTATGATAGTATAGTTACGGCAGATAGCAAACAAAAAAAATTAATTGAATTTTGGAAAACTTACCATTTAAACGGAACAAACACAGGGAACAAAAAACAAACAGCCCAAATTAAATTAATGGAAGAAAAAACAACCTATGATTATGATAAAGCAAAAAGCTATTTAAATAGTTTAGATACAGACGGAAAACCATTAAGCACATTTGAAGTTGAAGAAATAGATGCAGAGAGAAAAAATATTAAAGCAAAAATTACTGAAATGCAGAAAGAAATACAAATTTTAGCAGACACAAAAGCAAAAAATAATGTTTTATTTAATAGTAATGCATATAGAATTAATATTAAAGAATTAAACATTATTAATAAAATTTTTAATACAGACAAACAAATGAAAAACTTTTTTACACAAGAAACTACCAATAGAACAACCAAACTTGATGATTTAAAAAAAATTTTAGAAATAGCAAACGAAAAAACAATGCTTTTCGGTAGAGATAACGAGGGAGTGTTATATAGTTATGGGGCAACGTGGTTTAGAGAAGATTTACCTAGTGATTTATGGGAACAGGTAGAAACATTAGTTAAAGATATTAATGCAATAGAAGACCTTAAAAAAGCTAATGGTGGAGATTGGGAAGACATTGATGATTACAAAATTAGAGCGTTAGGCAAATTTTTAAAAATTGAACCAAACGAAGCAAAAGAAGATATTACAGAACAAGAAAGTGATATGTTTTCTTATTGTGGAACAGACTATTTAGTAATGACTTGTTCAGAAGCAGATGACAGAATGGACAACTATTTTGAAGAAACAGGTAAAGACTACTGGAAAGCACAGGTTGAAAACAACCAAACAGAAGAAAGTTTTAAAGAATGGAAAAAAGCACAAATTTATCACGCAAAATATGGAGAATGCTTAAATGGTTATGACGGAACAGAATATCACGACAGCGAAGCAAATTTATACATAATGAGAGGATAGAAAATGAAAGACCACAGAAAAAGACCACTAAAACCTTTATTAGAAATTACTGCAAAACATCAAGTAAATAAAAAAACGGCAGTAGTGTTTTTTAAAAGTATAGCACAAGCAGAATTTTATAATCCCGAACTTACAGATTTTAGAATTGTAGGGGTTGCTGACGAAAAAATACAACCACATAACATAATAAATTGTTGTGTAGAATGCTATGAAGACTGCAAATTTGAAGTTAAAATTGGCGATACTATAAATATTGTTGATGTAGAACAATGCGAAATGTCTAACAAGGGGAAAAAATGACTGAAAAACAATTTACATTTAGTGTTAAAAAATTAATTGAGGAACTGCAAAAAATAGAAGACAAAACAAAAAGCATTTATATTTATGTTCCAAATATAGAAGAAATAAACTGCGAAATTATGCCCATTGTATTAGTAGATGATAGCATAACAGACAGAGTAGATATAAATATTTAGAGGAAAAAATGACTGAAAAACAAGCAGGAGAATGCAAAATTTGTGGAAAAAAATTTACACAAAAAGATTATGACAATGCTTCAAAGGGAGTGTGTGGAGATGAATGTTTAGTTGGAGATTATGACGATATTTGTTATCCTTGTCAATTTAAACAAATGGAAAAATAAAATGAATAAAGAAATGATAACAATCAGTAAAGACAAATTAGTATTATTAAGTCAATTACTTAAAGAAGTAAAAAATCAATGTAGCGAAATACAAGGTAAAGAATTAACAACTTATGCTTACAAATCACAACGAGCAATTGTTGAAACAATTTTAAATGATGCAGTAGATAAAACTATTGATACACTAAAAAGATTTCAAGCAAAAGAACAATTAAAAGCATTAGCAAAAGAAGATATACGAGGGAAAAAAGCCGAAGAGGAGAGAGAAAATGGAGAATAAAAAAGTTGAAGTAAATTTTGAAAAAGAAGCAGAAAAATACAAAAAAGGATTTGATATATTGATGGACTATTTTGATAGTATTCCAGATGAAGAACAGATTATTGTTGATGAACAATTAGAAGAACTGGGGCTATAACAATGAAATCAATTAAAGAAATTAAAAAAATGAAGTTTCAAGAAGCCTATGCTTATTTACAAGAAGAAGATAAGGGCGACTGGGATAATGTAAATTCAGAAGGAATTGTAAAACAATATTGCAAAGAAATGATAGATGCAGATATTAATATAAGCCACATTTTAGAAGCTTTAGAACAAAACCAATCTAGTGAGGGGTTATATTGTATATGGCTAGGAAATAGTATGGAAACGCCAACACCAATAAACAATGTTGAAGAATTATTACAAGCTTTAGGCTTAGAAGACGAGGAATAAAAATGACAAAATATGTAGTTAATTTTGAAAAAGTATTTACTTTAAGTATATCTATTGAAGCAAAAGATAAAGATGAAGCTTTAGAAAAAGCCCACGCTAAAATGGAAACACAAACAAAGAGAGATTTAGTAAACAAATGTCAAGAAGGATATTTTGAATACACATACACAGACGAGGAATAAAATAAGATGAATGAAGAAGACTTTATGGAAGAACACGGAGTAAAACCAACAATAAACATTTATTATTATGCAGATGATGACGGAAATGTTGTAATAGACGAAGAAAGAATATTAGAAGAATTAGAACAACTAAAATTAAATTGTGAAATGGCATAAAAAAAATGGAGATAAAAGAAAATGATTGACGAAATACAAACACCAAAAACATTCAGAACAACAAAAACTGATAACACTAAAAAAGATTTTGAAGCAAGAAAAGAATACGCAATACAACAAATTAAAAATAAAACTTTTACAGCAACAAAAAATACGCAATATTATTTTACAGAAAAACAATTAAGAGAAGAATTTGAGTATGACGATTTACACCAGTTATACGATAAATTTGACAATGTATTTACAGACGCAAACTTTATTTTATATCCACAAAGTAAAGTTATAGAGGTATAAAAATGGGTTGGTCAGTTATAGCATTCGGAGAAATAGAAGTAGAAAAACAATACAACGCAGTAGTAATGGTAAAACTTAAAGAATTGGTAAAACAATCTGATAGCGTTTTTACAAAAGTCAGTTATGAAGATTTAAACTTTGAAATGCAAGGAAATAAAGGCGTGGATTATACACAATTAAAAAAATTAAGTGATTGGTCAATAAAAATGGATATACCAATGACAATATCAACATCAGAATATTCTGAAAGTGATGGTGGATTTTATTTTGATACAGAGGAAAACAAAGCCGAATTAGAACAAGACGAAAAAAGAATGAGTGATTAAAATGATTAATGAAATTAGTGTGGCAATAATTTTTATAACTTTTGCGTGGGTTTTAAAGAAAACCCCAAGTGCAGAGGAGAAAAAAAATGCAAATCAAATATCAATAAATACAATAAGACAGGTGCAAAAATGAATATAGAAAAGTGTGATAGAATAGCAAACACCATAATGGATAACGGATTTAATGATTTAAGTGTTGAGGATTTAAATTTAGTTATTAATCATTGTAAAGAAATATTAAATAATCGAGAAGCAGGATATACAATACCATCAATGATTATAACAAAAGACGACCTTAAAACAAGATTTGAGGGTAAAGTTGATGAAAAAGAAACTAGCACAGACATTGATTTAATACCATCAGAAGATATGAAATGGATGGCTTATAGAATGTCAGACAAAATGATGGAAACCTACTGGGACGCTTTAGAAGAAGCATACGAAGACCTTAAAGAACATAAAATACACGAGGAACAAAAAAATGGTTAAAAAAGAATTATTGGAAAAACTTAAAACGCCAAAATCTAAAAACTTTGAACTTACAATTTTACCAAAAAAATTTACAAAGTTTAAGCCACTTTTAAGATTTGGGAAAGATATATTTAATGATGAAAAATTAATAGAACTTAAATTTTCAAACAAAATATATTTAGGAAAGTGTTTTATAGACACAACTAAACGTGGTATGGATTGGAATCCGATGCACCAATGTTATGTATTTATATCAGAACTGGATAGTGCATTTTCATATGATTTATTACGTCAAAAAAAAATTAAATTAGTAGCCACAGACATTGAACTTAAAAAAGTTGTTGATAAAAGAATTAATATGCTGATTAAAAAAGGACAATATCATTTTAAAGAAATTGTAGAAACACACAATAAACTTAAAGAGATGCAAAATGGTTAAAAAAGAATTATTGGAAAAACTTAAAACATCAAAAGTATCAAAAGACAGAAAATGGATATATACGCTTATAACTTGGGCGTTAGAAAATCAAACAAAAGATGTTGCAACATTTCAACGAAGAATACAATCATCAGTTCATTATGCTAAAGGAAAATATCAAGAATATTGGGATAACCCACGAACACAAGCACAACATAAAAAAGCACACGCAAAAAGTATAAAATTAAATACAAACTATAAAGAAAATCAACAAAATTACAGGTATGAAAGACAAATAATACAAGCAATGTATAGACAAGGAGAATTATCAAAAACATCAGAAAAAAAAATTAATAAAATATTAACAAAAATAAAAAATACAAGAGGAACAAAAAAATGACTGATAGAATTAAAGGATTAGTAGTAACACTAGAACAGGATATTAGAGATGATGATATCAAACAATTAACAAATGCCATAAACTTAATTAAAGGGGTTGTGTGCGTATCAAATGTTATAGATAATATTGACGACCAAATAAACAGGGTACGCGTAAAACACCAACTAAAAACGCAGTTATATGAGGTATTAAAATGAATAGGATAGATGATTTTGAAATTAAAAGGCAGTCAGACGTGAAGGTGTGTGGAATGATTGCGAGAATTATAAAAATTACAAATAAAAAAACAAAAAAAACATCATATAGTTGCACATTACCATTAGTCGTGAATAAAAATACAAAACACGAAGCCGTTAAAGAAATAGAATTTTTAATGACAATGATTCAAAGAATGAAAGTAATAAATAAAAATACACGAGGAACAAAAAAATGAATAGAAACTTTAAGAAAGAATCATTAAAAGATTTATTAATGCCAAAAATGTTAGATAGTTTTAGTGATACAGGGCAAAAAGGTGCTGAAAAATATTTTGTTGAATATGACGGGTGGCATTTTGAAGGTTCAACAATGAAATCAGTAACCAACAAAGTATTAAAATACATATTTGTAGGAGGAAAAGAATGATAGTAACAGCTATAAATATTAAAAATGATATTTTAGACGAAGAAAATATTGAATTGGCTATAAGTATGTGTAATATAAAATACGTTCCGGTAGATGAACTGGAAAGCTTATTAAAAACAGAACACAAAGACGATAAGGCAGGGGCATTAAGAATTACAAACACATTGAGAAAATACATATTTGCAGGAGGTAAATTATAATGACTATTAAAGATTTAAAAATTAAAGAAATTTATGAGTATGATAATTTAGTTGCGTTTTTAAAAGGGTTTCAGTTAATAGAAAAAGCAAAAAAACTTTATGAAATAAAGGATATTGAAGAAATTTATTCGTCATCATATTGTGATGAAGACGAAATAACAGAATGGTTAGAAAAAAGTGATAAAGAATATAGCATGGACTTTAAAGAAAACAGGGAAGGCGGATATTTTGAAATTATAGAATACGAGGAATAAAATGGTAATAGAAGAAAAAGAAATTAAAAGACTGATATTAACAGAATTAGACAAGTTATTTAATGAAACAATGAATGACAACGAAGATGAATGCAATGAAGAAGAATTAAGTGCCATAGAAAGCGTTTTTATGAGTTACAGGAATGTTATTGCCGGAACTGACTGGGACGGCACACATAGAGAATATGAGCGACACGGAATAAATGAAAAAGATGATAGAAATTATTTACCAGAATTACAAAAGGAGGACTAAAAAATGGAATTAACATATTATTATTTGGAACATATATTCCAGGTGGCAGTGCCAAAAACATTATTTAATAGTGATATAGCTATAGGAATAATTTTGGGAATATTATTTATAATTTTTGAATTATTACTAATACGCAAGATAAAAAAATATGATGAAGACAACAATGCACATACAGAATTTGAGTTTTTTGTAGTTTTAAATATGGGTATCTTGCTTTTAATGGCTATATTTTCGTTTATAGTAGTGTTGTATGTATCTTATTTTAAAAATTTTATGACCATTATAGGTATTATAGCAGTAGCTATTGGAATGAAATATGTAATATTTAAATTAGCATTTAAACCAAAGAAGAAAAAAAAGAGAAATAGTGTGTTACTTAAAAGTGATAACTAATATTTATATATTAGTTGCACTTACCAGTAACATAGAGGAAAATAAAAATGACAAATGAAACATTATGCCCAATAAATATTGATGAGATACGACGACTACCTCCAATAGAGAAAGCCGAAGCATTAAAGAAATATCATGAATGGGTTAGAGGGGCTAGAAAGCAAGACCGAAGATTAGAACACAATAAAGATGTAAGAAAATACAATTTTAAAACTAGAAAAACGAGAAACGCTAACCAAAAATTAGCAATCTTTAAAAAAAATGGGCATAAATTTTATAACGAAAAAATCAATAGTAGTGGATTGATAATTAATGTGCAAACAATAGTAAGATTTGATGGAACTATAGACCACAAAATGAAAGTATATACATATAGAACACAGGTGTAAAGAAATGAAAATAAAACAAAACACAGCCAGATTTGACAAAAAAATAACTTATGCAGAAGCACATAAAAAAATATTAAAAATATTGAAAACAGAATTAAAAATTCCAGTAAATAAAAATAAAAATAACATTATAGTATTAGGTGAAGACAAAATAATCACATTACATATTAAACCTAGTGATAATTATGTTTATTCAAAAAATAATTACAGAGAGTGCAACATAGCGTTTAAGATAGAAAATATAGGACAACAATTTCACAGAGGGTTCAGAAACTTCGATATACTTGAAGACAACCATATAATTTTAAAACAAAAATTTATGGAAATATCAGATATGGCTAAAGAACTACAAATTATTGCAGACAACAACGCTATATTAGTTGATGTAAAAACACAACATATTAATAAAACATTTAAAAATTTAATTTCGGAACGCCCATTAATAAACATAGATATAATAGTAAATATAAAAAATTTAGCAGAATTGAGCGACCCAAAATATAATGTAAATATACATATGCAAGGACATTTTAAACACACCTTAGAAGATTTAACACAAGAACAAACACAAAACCTTTTAGACAAATTTAAAAATCTAAATGACACAATGAATGAATATGATAAAGGTGATTACTAATGACTATATGCAGAAGAAAAGTACAAAATGAAGATTTTTACATTATATTTTGTGATGACCCAGATTATTTATATTCATTTATGTTTGGTTCATTAGAAGCTTGTAGTTTATGGATGGACAAAGTTAATGTAACACCACATAATAAAGCTTGGGATAAGTTGATAAAACACCAAGGAATAATATCAAGAAATGATATTTTAAAAGTCTTAGAGGAACAAAAATGTTCGAAGAATATTCAGATGAATTAAAAAAATTTATTAATGAAATAATGCATTTTATTGATAAAAAACAATTAAAAAAAGAATTATTAAATGATTTCAACAAAGACTTAAAAATAGATTTTGAAACATATCTTGAAGAAGATTATATGTAAGAGGTTAATAAAATGGAAAAAATAAAATTATATGTTTGCCCAGTATGTAATTATATGTATAAAGATTATGCTACTTGTAGCGATTGTTGTTCAACAGATATAGAAACAGAATTAGGATATGCTTGTGATGAGTGTGAGTGTGGTTACAGTGATAAAGAATCGGCAGAAGCTTGTTGCAAAAAAGAGGTAAAAAAAAATGACTAAACAAAAAATTAATAAAGTTACAATAGGGGCATCAATATTATTTGGGTTATTAGTTGGAATACTACTAGTAACACAAATGACATGGTTTGATTATCAATATGACGGAGTACAATTAACGCACGATATAAGTATGCAACAATGTACCGAAGCATTACAAAATCATTATGATGTTGAAGAAGATTTAATAAACAATGAACGAACAGCCACAGACGACAGAGGATTTAGTGATATGCAACAATTAAAAGATTGTAAAATGTTAATAGAAAATCCTAATAGAATTTTAAGAGGAGCTTACGGAAATTTTTGGGCAGGATTTATCGGCATGAATTTAATGATATTGTTTGCAATCATGATAGTATCACTGTTAACATGGTATATGTTAGATAATATGATTAATTAATGAGGAACCATAAAATGGAGAAAAAATTATTACATAAAGATATGAGAGATATTGTTTTAGTTGCAGAAATTAGTGGTAATGACGGGTCTGACGGAACAGCCCTGTTTAATCAATATCTCCCGGAAATAACTAAATTACATAGAACGACATTAAACAAACTATCAAAAAAAGAATTAAAAAAAAGGTTTGATAAAATAATGAAGTATATAGAGACTGGCTATGACAGATATAAAAATGATTAATAAAAAATATTGTTGGGAAATAAAAAACAATACAGAGGAAAAAAGATGATTCAACGACAAGGATTAAATGTTACAGTTAAACAACTAAGAAAATTAGCAGATAAAATTGAAGCTGAACACAATAATTTGGTCAAAGAATTAGGAATAGTTTTGGTTAAAGATGCAACCGCAGTTATAAGCATAATTAATAAAAGCAAATGTTCAGATACTTGGGAGATAGAAAAATGAAATATATAGAAGAAAAAAAATTTGGGCGAGACCACTGGAATTTACTAGCATATATAGAATATTGCTGCATGAATTACGAGGGAAAACTAAACCCACAAAGAATGAGAATAAAACATAAAACAACAGGAGCATCTGGGCAATGCAGTAGTGAATGGAATCCAAAATATGGAACAAGGCTAAAAGGATATGTATATGATGATAAAACAACCCATGAAACCTTATTGTTAAAAAAACATGATGATTTAGATTGTTTAGATGATTTAGAGAATGCAACAATAATTAAAAATAAAGGAAGTGGATTAAACCCTATGGTAGAACTTACAAAAAAAGGAATAATGTTATGTGGAAAATTAACAGCGCATAAACAAAATGGCGGGTATTTTTCCAATTTTAACTCAGAGGAAAAAAATGAAATATAAATGCAATAATTGTGGACATAAAACGGGTTGTTCAATACCAAACATTTTAGATAATAACAAGTGCGTAATCAAAGGTTGCAATGGAAGACTTAAAATAATAGGAGACACAAAAATGAAGCTTAACGAAATTGTAAAAGAAATAAAAGAATTTAACGACAAAAGAGGGTACTCAAAACCTGAACAAATAAAAGACATGCTATTAAATCTAGTGAGCGAAGTATCAGAATTTTCAGACAGAATAAAGTTTGTGGACGTAAAAACACAGCTAAAAATCATTGAAGAAAATAAAGAATTATTTGCAAACAACATAGCAGATATGTTATATCTTGTATTGAAACTATCTTACTTAATAAACGTGGATGCAGAAAAAGAATTATTAAAAGTTATGGAAGAATACGAACACAGGTCTCCTTTAACTAAAGAATTTAACAACGGAAATAAGTATGCAGGAGGTAGTGATTTAAAAAAAGAACACTCACCAAACGGAGGAACAAAAAATGAATGAATGGATACTAGCATTAACAATAATAATATTAGCAGGTGAAGGATTGTTTATATTTTTTAGAACAACATGCCAAATAAAGTGCGACTCATGGGGCACAGATAAATTTATATCTTTTCTTGCAGGGGGGGTGTATTATTTTTTATGTTGGAATGTTCCAAGACTAGAATGCTCAATGGTCATATATGAAAATCCATGGCCTTTAGCAGCATCTTTCAAATATGTAGGATTTGTGCATATAGGCATACTAGGGATAATAGGATTTATTATTTTAAATAAATATTTATCAGACTTTATACATAATAAAAGAATAGGCAATCAGTTTGATAGAATGAAAAATAAAATTACGAGGAACAAAAAATGAATGAATGGATACTAGCATTAACAATAATACTTATAGCAACGGAAATAATTTTTATAACAGCAAGAACGATAGGACGTTTAACAGATGTCGATTGGTTAGGAGATAAAATAGCAGCACTATTTACAGCCGCATTATATTATGTTTGTTGTTGGCTAGTACCAAGATTTAAAATACATGAATATGGCGGGTTTGGTGGAATGAAAGGATTCACTTATGTTTGGGGAATACATTTCATCATTATAGGCGGGGCAATATTACTTTTATTAAATAAAAAAATATCAAACTTTATATATACCCAAAGACTAAAAAATAAAAAATCTAAAAAACAATCACGAGGTAAGAAAAAATGAATGAATGGATACTAGCATTAATAATAATAATAGGGATAGGGATAGAAATAATAATAGCACATAAAAAAGGATTTGATGATGCAAAAAAAACAAATGTTAAACAATATTGAAGATTACGAAAACAAACACACTAACAAGGTGAAAAATAAATGACTAGAAATTTATACTTTATTAACACAGTAAATATGAAGAACGAATTAATGAGACAACCAAAAGCTTACATTCAACCAAAGTTCGGGCAGGATGATTCACATGGATATTCTTACCTGGAAGCTAGAGAACGCTATCAAAAAAATTTAGGGCATGTTATGGGCTTAGAAAAAAGCATTACAGAACTAGAACTGCGAAGTAATGGAAGTAAACCTTTTGAACACATTTTTGAAGCATACAACGACTTTATTGATAGTAAAACAAAAATGGAAGTAGAATTTTTGACAGGAATACCAGAAGACGATACATTACTGACCTATTACAACTCAATAAAAACATACAATGCTTATACAACAATACTAAAACACTACGGAAAAGACTGGACAGATGTTTTAGAAGAACAATACCTAGGTGGTAAAAAGTGAATGAAACAATAATAACAAAACAAGAGTTTGCGTCAAACCTATTGAGTTGTGCAAAATACATAGCCGCTAAAGGAACAAACAAAGTAGAAGTACAAATGAAAAATGTTGTGGTAACTTTAGAACTACGAAATGTAAAGACAAAAGTATAATGGCATCTAAAATACATTGCAAAAAATGTAAAGAACCCATAACACAACACGGGTTATACTTCATAATACAAAAGAAACAAAAAGGAAATGTTATAACACTTGATACAGAAAAATATTGTGAAAAATGTTTTAAAGAAAAGTTTAAAGGTGAAAAACAATGAAAACAACAAAAAATATCATTAAATGCAAAAACCTTTTAAAAGAAGATGAACACTTAATTAAACATTTTATTAAAACAAAAACCGTATGCCCGCAATGTGGGGGAATTATAAGCCATAAAAAAGATGATAAAACTAACGTGGTTTGTCCACAATGTTTATATATTAATTTTACATTGCCAGTAAAAAATAAAAAAAATTAAAGGTGAAAAACAATGAAAACAATAACTAAATTAAAATTATGTAATAAACTTGAAATAGAATTAAAGCATTTAGGTTTAATAAAAAACATAAATGTTGAAATGACTACACAGGATACATTATATTTTATTAATTATAATGAACAATGGTTTAAAAAATTAACTTATGACAAAAAAATAATTATTTGTGAGTTATTGGAAGAATTTTTTAAATCTTATGAATTAAAAATAACTAGTTTGTTATTCAAAGAATATGGTTTCGGGGTTAGTGATTGTATCTCATTAACTTTGGAAAAGGTGATGAATAAAAACTTAATTAAAGGTGAAAAACAATGAAACCAAACTATGAAAAACCCATAATAACCGAGCAATCAACAAATATTTTAAAAATACTGGATGGTGAATAAATAATGACAGATTGCGAATTAACATTTAAATGTGGAGAACATGATATAAATGAATATTTATAAAATAAAAGCTCTAAGAGAAGCTAGAAAATCTCCTGGGCTATTTAATAGTGAGAAATTTTCGAGGATGTTAGATTTAGCAATGAAAAAATATTAACTACTAAAGAATTACAACGAAGATTTATATATGATTTGGTGTTTACAATATATTATGGATAAAGGTGAATAAATAATGGCTGAATTAAAAGATATAAAAAAAGAAATTATAGGAAAAACATTAAAAACAATAATCAGTCTAGATGTTAATTCTTCAAACACACTACAAGAAAAAGCTATAACAGATTGTGATTTTTACGATAATGTGGATATGTCATTCAGATGTTAACGAATCAACATTAGAATGTAAAGAATGTAAAATGAAATACAAAAAAGAAATTGAAAGAGGCATAAAAGTTATAGGAATAGATTATTCAAGTGACGGAACAAAAAATGCGTTATCAAAGTTTGAAGAAGTTTAAATAGAGGAAATAAAAATGTATAACAAAATAGTGAAAATAAAAATAACAAAAAGAGAAAATATAAAAATAGGAGATAAAGTTTTATTTGGCTCAGACATTGTTAAAATTTTAGCCATAAATAATGAATATTGGACTTTTGAAGGCAACGAAATAGTAGGTAAAACATTAACTATGCCCAGCTATAATTCTTATTATAAATTGGTGAAGTAGAAAATGATAGATGATGATAAAACTATTTTGGTTCCTGATTGCATAAAGATAGAAAACAAGTGTTGTGGTGGTGATGGTTTAGGTATTGTTTTTCCTAATAACAAACAAACATTATTATATAATAAAAGGAATGAAGTTTTTGGAGTTCGTGTTTCCTGGTTGAGAGATTTTGTTCAATGCAAATTAACTCCTTGCAATTACAAAGATATTAAAGAAGGAGACACTTTTTGTGCTAGTAATTATTTACGAAAATCCTCTTCAGAGTTTGAAAACATAAATTGGTATTACAAAAAATTAAAAGAAAAAAATAAAGCTGTTTGTGTTACTGTATCAAATGGTATATCTAACGAAGATATTATGAATTGTTATAATTATTTTTGGAAAGTTGAAGAGGAAAAAGAAAAATGAATAAAGAACAATTACTTAACGAAATTGAAAAGAAAGCTGATGAGATTAAATATTTGAAGAAAGCTTTAATGAACAAAGATGAAGAAACTATTTTGGTTCCTGATTGTATAAAAATAGAAAACAATTGTGGTGGTGGTGATGATTTAGGAATTGTTTTTCCTAATAACAAACAAACATTATGCTATGAAGGAAATGAAGTTTTTGGAGTTCGTGTTTCATGCTTGAGAGATTTTGTTCAATGCAAATTAACCTCTTGTAAATACGAAGATATTAAAGACGGAGAAACTTTTTATGCCACAAATTATTTAAAAAAATATTCTTCAGAGTTTGAAGACATCTATAATTATTACAAAAAATTAAAAGAAAAAAATAAAGCTGTTTGTGTAACTGGACAAAATGACGTATCTAATGAAAATATAAGTGGTTTTAACTATTTTTGGAAGTTGAAGAGGTAAAAGAAAAATGAAAAGGATAGAAGAGCCCTACTGTGAATTATGTGATTCTAGAATGGAAGAACATTATAGCACTAACAGTTTATCAAAATATTATGTTTGTGAAAATAAAGAATGTAAATATAGTGGTGCATTAGGAGTATATGAACAAAATGTAAATTTCAAAGATAAGAAATGGTTTTCTGAAGAAGAAATAAGAAAAGCTATTGAAGAATTGTTTAAATATAATAAAGAAAAGGGGACACAACTTGCGTTTATAGGAAAAAATGCTTTATATAAAAAATTGTTTGGTGATGAACGAGCTGAAATCTTTAAGTTTTTAGAGAATTATACTAATGTAAAGGTGAACTAAGATGCATGAAATGTTATTTTATAGAAATTGTATATCAGCTTTGAAAATGAAGAAATCTATGGTTGCAAAAGTATTAAGTAAAATGTATACAGAAGAGTGGTTTGAACATTTCAAAGATAATAAACATTGTGAATGGGGTCAAGTATGTTTAGCTTTAAAAGAAGCAGAAGAAAGATTTCAGAAAATAAATGATAAAATGGAAGTGAAACTAAGATGATAAAGAAATTTAAGTGGTTTTTATTAATTAAACTTATTGAAGAGTTAGGTATGAGTGAATTAGAATTTATTCAATCACATTGTTCATCCATTGCATATTTAATGAGCATAGAATGTATTGAGAACTTCAAAGAACTAAAGAAAATGAAAATTTATGCTGCATTCATTAAAGAAAATAGGTGAAGAAGAATGAAAAAGGAAAAAGAAATAGAAGAACAATTAAGAATATCTGAATCTTTATTAAAACAAAACTTAAATAGTGTGACTTTTAATAGATTAAGTGCAGAAATTACTTTATTAAAATGGGTGTTGGGTGATGAATGAATGAAAATCGATTTAAGAACAATTAAAAATAATGACACTTATATCATAAACATAATTGGCGGATATTCTTGTTTTAAAGCAATATATCATTATAACTATGGAGTTTTTACAAGAGTTCTATATTCTGGAGATTTATTAATATACCCAGAGTTTGAAAGTACATTAAGAGCTAAAAAATTCAAAGAAATTATGAAATACATTAATGATAATAATGTTGAATATAATTATATGAAAAGGTGATGAATGAATGAGTAAAACAATAGGTGAACTAATCATAGAATCAACCGAAAAAATAGAAAGACTTACTGCATATGCGAAAAAACGTGGGTCTTATTCAAAAGATATAGAACAAACAATAATAAATCAAGTGTATGCAGAAAAGGTGTTTTCTGAAGAAGAAATAATTAAGGCAAGACACCACGTTCAAGTTTTTATAAATATTGATAGAGATTTACATAATAAAGTGACTATGGATGATGTTGATAAAGGGCTTGATGAATTTTTAAAAATACTAAAAATAGGTGAGCAAAAATGAGCAAAAATAAAACAACACAAAAACGAGGGATAAAAAATGTATTACACAATAAAATTCAAGGATAAAATAAACAAAATAATTAGTGACAAAGCTTCATTAAATAAATTTTTAAGTGAATTTAAAGCAAACAGACCAGACATTTATAAACAACTGAATGTTAGCAAAATCACACAAAATTTTAAACAAGTTATAAAGCTATAACTTTACTACTTTTAAATTAAAACACATCTTTATATAGTTATTACATTTTACAATAGTTAGAGGTTGATAAATTGAATACACTAAAGAAATATATTGACATGATGGTTAAAAAACATATCAATGCTTTACTTTGTCACTCAAAAGCAGGTTACGGAAAAACCTTCAATGTATTAAAGGAACTAAAAAGACACGATGTAGAATACACTTATATCAGTGGAGTAACGACTGCCGTTGAAGTGTTTAAATTACTTCATGCAAATAACGGAAAAATATTAATTTTAGATGACATCGAAACATTGTTTCAAAACGACAAAATAATTAACTTGCTTAAAAGCGCTCTATGGAACGCAGGAGACAATAGAATTGTTACCTATAAAACTACACATAAATCTTTAGAAGGATACCCAGATAGCTTTATTTACACTGGACAAGTAATTATTTTAGCTAATGAAATTAAAGGGCCTCAAGACAAATCATTTTATGCATTAATGAGTAGATGTTTAGTTTATGAACTAACCTACACAACAAAAGAATTAACCAGCAAAAGTTTAAAAATTATTAAGAGTGACGAAAGATTATCAACACAAAATATTTGTCAAGTAACTAAATTAATAAAAAAATACAATAAAATAGGTTATGAATACAATTTTCGTATGCTACAACGAATGATAGAGTTCGTAAAGTATGATGTGAAAACCGCAGATGCACTCTACGAGAAAAGTGTTGAAAAAAATGACCTAGCATTGTCTGTAGAAAGAATACTTAAATATGTTCCTGCAGGCGAACAATACTTTGAGTTTCATGAAGAAACAGGTAAAAGTAAATCAACATTTTATAAAATAAAACAACAAATAATTAATGATAGGTGATGAATAAAAATGAAAAAAATTAGTAAAGATTCAATAAATTTAGAAAAATTAGGAACATTCGCTAAAAGCATCCATAGAAAAGACTACATTTTATTAATAACTAATGATGTAAAAAATGTAATCATAGTTGATAATAAGAATAAAATTTTCGGAGAAGATTATTTTAAATTATCAACCACTAAGAAAGGTAAATCATTTAATTATTGTTATTTGAACGAAAATGATTTAGTAATCTTTTTATATAGACAACGAAAATTAATGAACACAAAAACTTACAGAGCTAAAAAAGGAAAGTTGGAGCTAATAAAATGAATAAGAAAGAAATATTATTGAAAAAGATTGAAGAATTAAAGAAAGAAGTGGAAACTTTAGACAAAGATGAAGAAACTATTTTGGTTCCTGATTGCATAAAGATAGAAAACGTTTTTAATAACAGTGGTGATGGTTTAGGAATTGTTTTTCCTAATAACCAACAAACATTATTATATGATGGAACGAACGAAGTTTTTAGAGTTCGTGTTTCATACTGGGTAGATTTTGTTCAATGCAAATTAACCCCTTGCAATTACAAAGATATTAAAGAAGGAGACACTTTTTATGTTGATATGTATTTGCGAAAACTATCTTCAGAGTTTGGAGACATAACAAGTTATTACAAAAAATTAAAAGAAAAAGATAAAGCTGTTTATGTTACTGATTCAAATGATACATCTAATGAAAATATAAGTGGTTTTAGCCATTTTTGGAAAGTTGAAAAGGTGATGAATGAATGAATAATTATAAACAAGCACTCAAAGAACATGAATAACTAATAAATAAGATAATGAACTCAGAACACCCTGTAGATGTTAAACAAAGGTATGTTGAAACAGCAACAAAAGCATTTGTTAAAAGTATGGAATCGGCAAGTATATCGATGAATAAAATATTTAAAGAAATAGGTGATGAATGAATGAGTAATAAAGATTTTAATGACACAACAATTCCTTATATTTATTTATCTAAAGAACTAAATATTTGTATGAAATGTGGTGAAGATAAAGACAAATTTTTTGGGTTGATAAAAACAAAATGTAAGTGTAATAGGTGATGAATGAATGAAAATCGATTTAAGAACAATTAAAAATAATGACACTTATATCATAAACATAATTGGTGGATATTCTTGTTTTGAAGCAATATATCATTATAACTATGGAGTTTTTACAAGAGTTCTATATTCTGGAGATTTATTAATATACCCAGAGTTTAAAAGTACCTTAAGAGCTAAAGAATTCAAAGAAATTATGAAATACATTAATGATGATAATGTTGAATATAATTATATGAAAAGGTGATGAATGAATGAAAATATATTTTACTCACAACTGGAAAAGATTAAAACTCAAAAGAGGAATAACATTTACTTTATTTGGGTTTGATTTTTATAGACATTATAGTTTAATAATTTGTTTTTGTAATTTTTATATAACAATAAATTTTGATAAAGGTGATGAATGAATGAAAACTGAAATATTAGCACTAAAACATAAAGAATGCGTTATAGTTCCAGAAAGTGATTATGGAAAGGTCGAGATATGGAGAATTAACGATATGTTTATTTTATTCGATATTCCTATGTATGGTGGTAAACCTATGTATTATCAATCTTTCAGATTAAATCAAATAGATTATATGATTAATATAATTAATGGGTGGACATAATGAAAACAACAAAACAAATAAAAAATTTAAGACCTAGGAGCACTTATGAAGACGCAAAAGATTACATTAAGAAGCTGAATACGACTCTGATAAAAAAGACGACGAACACATAACACAAAAAGAACTAAAAGAATTAATAAGGAGGTAAGAATGATTGAACCTAATAATTGTTTTAAAATTGTAAATAATTGTTTTTATGGATATACATCTGATTGTATGGGATTGTTATCTTTTCATTTAAATTTTTTAGGTTTTATTATTTTAAACATTATTTTTATTTTATTAATAAATTATTTTATTTTTTGGAGGAAAACAAAATGAAAACAATACAGAAAGAAATATTATTGAAAAAGATTGAAGAATTAAAGAAAGAAGTGGAAACTTTAAACAAAGATGAAGAAACTATTTTGGTTCCTGATTGCATAAAGATAGAAAACAATTGTGGTGATGGTGATGGTTTAGGGATTGTTTTTCCTAATAACAAACAAACATTATGGTATAATGGAATGGACGAAGTTTTTGACGTCAGTGCTTCATACTCGGTAGATTTTGTTCAATGCAAATTAACTCCTTGCAAGTATGAAGATATTAAAGACGGAGACACTTTTTATACCAATTATGATTTACGAAAACTATCTTCAGAGTTTGAAGGCATAAATTATTATTACAAAAAATTAAAAGAAAAAAATAAAGCTATTTGTGTTACTGAAGAAAATGATACATCTAATGATAGTAATATGCATAATTATAAATATTTTTGGAAAGTTGAAGAGATAAAAGAAAAATGAATCCAGCAATAAGAGGATTAAGAAGTCAAGGTCATTCATGGTGTTGCGGTGTATGTGGAAGAAAATTAACAAGAAGGTGTGATGCTGAAAGTTGTTGTCCGACAAAAGCATTGGAGAAAAAAGTAATGGTGATGAATGAATGAAATGTGCTATGTGTGGAGAAAAATTAATACCAATAAGCAAGTCAGAATACGCTCATCCAATTAGTAAAGTAAAAAACTTTGAATGTGTAGATTATAACGCATGCTTTCCTAGAGAATTTAGTAAAAACAAAATGGAAACTTTTTGTGGAATAATTGGCAACTTAGTAATAAGTATACCATTCATAATGTTTTTGATATGGTTATTATAAAATTAGGGTGATGAATGAATGAAAGTGTTAAAACTAGAAATGAACAATAGAGAATTTCATAAATTATATAATTATCTAAATGATAATCAAGAACCGTTTAAACAAATATGTCCATTAATAGAAAAAAAAACATTAGAGATAATACCTGGAATGGAAAAACTTCATGAAGAAAAGAAGAGGTTATGTCCTGCAGGTAAGTTAGTGTTGAATAGACCATTAAAAAATGTACAAGAGGTTTATGAAGCTGATTTATCAAAATTTACAACTAGGAGAGATAAGATAGAATATGTTAATAACCCCAAAATAAAATATCCAGATGCAAAAGCTTATATTTTAAAACCACAAATAGTTATCTATACTGATATAAATAGTGAGTTGTCTTTTGAAGAAGTATTAAAAATTTGGGAAACTAGAGAGTTAAAGGTGATGAATGAATGAGAATATTATTTGAAGAAGAAAAAGATATTAAATGTGGTATGTACATTATAAGAAATTCAAGTCCAATAAACAGTAATGACTACTCATTTGCAATGACAGTGTTATATAAAATTGGTTTTGATACGCACAACGATGATATTTGTAAAATTTCATTAACTGATGGAATGGTTATGAGATACAAGCATAAAAAATTTTTAATGAAAGAACTTAATGAAGATAAGTTCGGTTACAGAATTTTAAATAAATTTGAAGTTGCTGAATTATTAATAAACGATTATAAAAATAGGTGATGATGAAATATTTAAAGAAATAGGTGATGAATGAATGAATAGAACATTAGATGATGATAGACCTTGTTATTGTAGCTTTTGTGATAGAGTTACAAAAACAACAAAACAACATAGATGTGTAGTTTGCGGTAGTAATAAATAAAAAGGTGATGAATGAATGAAAAATTTACTAAATCAAACAAATAAAACCTTTAGTATTGTTTGTTTAAAATGTAATAGAAAATCTTGTGCTTATGTTTTTACAGATGACGGAGATATTGTTATAACTTGTAATGCTTGTAGTTCAACTGAACTTGTGAGGAGAAAATGAAGAAGATACCGAATGAAATAAAAGAAGGAGTTAGTAAGGATTGGCGTGATGCTTTTGTTGAAACAAAAATAATTACTAAAGAACAATGCGTAAAACATTCTTGTGCCGACTGCGTTAAACTAATAAGAGTCACTGATTGTAGGGGTTATCAGTTGCTTTGTGGTTACGTGGCACAATTTGTGACTGGTGGTTTTTGGCTTGATTCAATGGGTTTACATTTTACTACAGCAGGAATTAATTCTGATAGAGAAGCCACTTATGAAGACGCAAGAGATTACATTAAGAAGTGGAAGAAATGACTTTACTTTACTTTATTAACACGGTAAAAAAAAAATGACAAATATAAAACTTAGAGAACTAACAGAACCAACAAACCAACCAGGAAAACAATATTTATTATTAGCAATAAAACTAATTATAGGGTTTTTTATAATGATAAATGGTTCCGCAACAATATTTTTTACAATCGCACTGCAACCAATCTGGATGTTTTATTTTTCAATATCAATGATTATTTGTGCGGCATTATTTAGTATGATTGAAAAAGGTGAATAAAATGAGTATAAAAAATAAAAAACTAGAAGCACAAGCACTTAAAGATTCTTTTGACAAAGAATTTTTGGCCAGTACAGAACACAAAATATGTTGCAAACTACAATATAAACAATTAGTTAAAACTCATGGAGCACCAATAAACTTTTTTTCTTGTAAAAAGTGTGGGCTGACAGTAATAACTAGAAAAGTCCCAGTGGTGGAAACAAATGCATCTAACAATTAAAGCACAAACATTTTTTACATACAATATCATTGGATTTATTTGTGTGTTTACTGCATTAATAATGACAATATTTCATTTACTTGAAACAGAAGCGTCAATAGGATTATGGGCTTTAATGATAATATTTTTTTCCATGGCGATAACTGCACTGGCAACAAGTATTTTAATTTACAACAATTATTTTCGTGCATTATATTATGGATAATATTAATGCTAGAAGTAATAACTTTAAATTTAAAAGTATAAAATGATTAACGAAAAACACCACGACCTAACTGCAGGAATAATATTATTTTTGTATATGGACTTTTCAATATTTGTAATATTAACAGCATGGACTAACACTGCACCTAAACTAATAATTATCTCTACAATAGTTGGAGGATTTATTGGGCTGTTTTATATGTTTTGTAAAAATATTACTAAACTTTACGACACGAGGATTACACAATGAAAACACCTAAAGAAACAACTGAAACAATATATTATGGCTTTTTATTTATAGGATTTGTAGGAATAATGGTTTATTTATTTACAGAAATAATATTTACTTTTTGGCTATGCGTTAGTTGCATAATTTTGCCTCTTGTAATGATAATTATTGACGGAATATTTTTTGATGAAGAAAACGAGGGAAACAATGATTAAAAGAAAAACTATAATTAAAAGCTTTGCCTTATTAATAACAAATAATTATTTTTTTATAATCTTTTTTTAATAATTTCTTTTGTCTTAACAGTTTATGTTTTTTAATTCTATTTAATTCTTTGTCTGTTTTACGGTCTCGAAATCCATCTCTATGGTCTTCCCAATCAGTCCATACTTGTTCGTAGCGAACATCGTTTTCTGAATGTGTTAGTTGTATTGTTTTTCTTCCAGAGTTCCGTCTATCTTTTTTTGATTTCATGATTGTTAGTTATTTTATATTATCCACCAGTTAGCTCCATCACTTTGAAGTCTAACCGCGTCATTCAATGTTAATGCTACATTGCTACTGCTTCCATCAATTTCTTCTGTTCCTGAAGTAGCAATATCCACAACTGACGTGTCATCAATACATTTTATTGTGTAAATTCTTCCTGTGATACCTACCGCCGTTGGTAAGGTTGCAGTTACTGTGTTACTTGTTCCATCAAGTAATATTGTGTTATCATTAGCTATTATATAATCTGCAGTTTTTGTAGTTATTGATAAAGCCATAGTTCCTTCAACCTGAAGTGTGGATGCTGGCGTATCAGTTCCTATCCCTACATCACCATCATTATCAATACGCATCCTTTCAGCCTGGGCGTTTTTTCCTGTTAAAAATACTAGAGCGTTAGAACCGTCAGTTCCATCTCGAATACCACCTATTTGTCCGCCATAACCTGGAGAACTCGATGAAGTAAACTCGATATACGAACCATCATCAAGAACGGTATTCATAGGACCAATTCTTAAAGCTCTGTTAAACCCTGCATCTGTTTTAATATAACTAGTACCTATTGAATTTAATTCAGTTGTTGTAACACTTGAAGAATCCACAACCCTTAATGCATTACCAATAATATTATCATCTGCTGTAATATCCCCTGCTGCGGTTATAGTACTAGCCACATCTAGTATTCCTAAAAGAGAAACTGTAGTTGACCCTCTAGAAAGTTTTAAAACATCAACTTGAGTGCCTCCATTGGTTGTTCCTATATATCCTAAATTTCCTGCACCATCATACTTCATATACATTCCGTAAGAATCCCCGCCTCCCTCAAACAAATTAAGGGTTGCACTATCCAGACCATTGCTCGGTCCATTAATATTTAAATACGCAGGGACCGCATAATCGGCTACATTTATAGAACTAACAGTTGAATTAAAATCCACTGGGTCATTAAAAAGTACATCATTCAAAAAAGTTACATCCGCAGTAAAAATTGGGGTCCCATAAATGTTTCCTCCCATGGTTACATCCACGTTATTAAAATCTACAGTCCCTACAAAATTAGTACTTCCGGTTATTGCTCCTTGAAATTCTGTTTCACCTAAATAGGTTGTTTTAGCAGTATCTCTCGCTATACGGAACCCTGGAATGTCTGGGTAAGGAATATTATTTTCTATACCGCCAAACTCTAAATAGTTTCCAGCAGAATTGTACTGTATATACCCGCCTGATGCATAAACTCCCCCGCCTACGATTTGTTCTACAAACTGCATTCTGAAAGCGTTATCTCCACTATTCAAATGGCTTTTAAAAGTTAAAGTAGTATTTTCAGAGAAAGAACCTGCTTCAATAACTTCCCCTGTTCCTAGATTAAGTTTACTTGTTGTTAATTCATTACTTCCTAAATCTACATCTTTTGTGGCCCCGGTATAAGGAATATAGTTGCTGACATCTGAACCATTCAAATCAGTAAAACATGTTCCATTAACACAAAAATTTTCTCCGTAAACTATACCATTAACGACTAATGTATTATTATCGCTAGTGGTTCCATTAGAAAATATATTTAATGAAATATTTTCAAAATTGTAATTTAAAGTTGCATACCCTGAAAGGTTTTCTGTGCCATTATTGTATGTGTCATAAAAAACTAAGTCAGTAAAATTGTTAGAACTGCCTGCATGAATAATTGTTGGTGGTGGAGGCATTGGCATCCATCCAACTAAAAAAATCAAACATACAAATAAAGATATTATTACTATTTTATCGTGCTTGATACTCCCACCACTAAAGTTAGTGGGATTCTTAGCTGATGTCATATTGTCACCTCTAAAGGAACTATCTCGTCCCGATGTATGCTTTTATACAGGCCATACATA